>OJBY01000263.1_pt1 | contig 32841 bp, 30 predicted proteins | sample 1591731 | NCBI WGS metagenome assembly OJBY01 (sample SAMN05416837, study PRJEB24817) | seawater metagenome | isolation source: Sea water | place: Canada:Atlantic | collected 2013-07
GAGACAGTGGCAGAGGCTGTGCCCTACCGCCCCGTTCCGCCCCCGCAGGCTGCGTATCAGATGGACATTCCTGTCAAGGATGCGGCCGGCAATCGTACAACGATCAATTCATTCCTCAGCGAGGATGAGGCGACTTGGCATTTCCGTTCCGGCTGGAACGTTGCTGCACTTAACTGCACCCGCGATGTGCACCAGCCCATCCTTGATGCCTATGCGCAGATGTTACAGCAGGAATCGAGCCTGCTTGCCGGAGTGAATACCCGGTTGGACGCGCGGTATCGGCAGCAAGCTGGCGGGGACCGCCGGCAGGCTATCCGCACGCGTGAGACGCATTCGACGGAACTCTACAACTATTTTACCTCGCCACCCGTGCGCGGGGATTTCTGCAATACGGCGCTGGCGATTTCCAATGAATATCTCACCGCGCGTCCGGACAATTTCCCCACCTTCGCAATCAGCGGCTTGCAACGCTATGAAATAGCCTTTGATCGCTTTTATGAGCGGTATGAAGCTTACCAGCTTGCATCGGCAGAGTGGGATGCGCGCTGGGGCAGCCGTTTTGGCCGCTCGCAGCCGGGTTGGGTGGCGATCTATGGCTCTTTGCCGCAGCAGCAGGACGCCGGGGTCATAGGTGTGGGCCAGATGCCGAGTGATCCGGTGAGAGTTCCCGATACTGATACCGGCGTGGGCGTCCCTGTCATCCCCGTGGATGAGACGAATTCCAGCACCCCGGTCGTCCAGCCTTTCCCTGACGACAGCATCAGATCGACCCCGTCTGAATAGCGATCCTGCAATGGTTGGGTGCCAATTGCCGCTTTCAAACGCGATGATTGACCGTTATTAAGCGCTTCGTTGTCGCATGGCATGTAGCCGTGTTGCGCGGGCGATACTGGAACGGGGCCGTAGCTCAGTTGGGAGAGCGCGTCGTTCGCAATGACGAGGTCAGCGGTTCGATTCCGCTCGGCTCCACCAGTGTTCTTCCTCCCCTTCGGGCTTGCAGCGCGCTTGTGGCGACACGATCTTGTGGCTAACAGCAGGGCTCATGCGCGCAAACGGGTCCTTTCGGCCCGCCAGCGCGACGCGCGCCCGCACAACCGCCGCAGTCTGCGGCAAGGACAGGCTGGGGCGGCAATTGCCCCACGGCGCTTGAGGCCAGATACACATGCATTTTCTTGACCAGGCAAAAATCTATCTCAAATCGGGCGGCGGCGGACCGGGGGCGGTCAGTTTCCGGCGCGAGAAATATATTGAATATGGCGGCCCCGATGGCGGCAATGGCGGCAAGGGCGGTGACATCGTGATGGTGGCCGTGCCCGGCCTCAATACGCTCATCGATTTTCGCTATACCCAGCATTTCAAGGCCAAGCGTGGCGGCCACGGCATGGGCAAGGACCGTTACGGTGCGGGCGCAGACGATCTGATTATCGAAGTGCCTGTGGGCACACAGGTCCTGAGCGAGGACAAGGAAGAAATAATCGCCGATTTCACTCAGGTCGGCCAGCGTATAGTGCTGCTGGAAGGCGGCATGGGCGGGCGCGGCAATGCTTCCTACAAATCATCTACAAACCGCGCTCCACGCCAGCATCAGCCGGGCATTGCGGGCGAGGAATTGTGGGTTTGGCTCCGGTTGAAACTGCTTGCCGATGCGGGCCTTGTCGGCTTGCCCAATGCCGGCAAATCCACCTTTATCAATGCGGTGACCAATACCCGCGCGAAAGTGGGTGCCTATGCCTTCACCACGCTCATTCCCAAGCTTGGTGTGGTTAATCACAAGGGCCGCGAATTCGTGCTGGCTGACATTCCCGGCCTGATTGAAGGCGCAGCAGACGGCTCAGGCATTGGCGATCGTTTTCTTGGCCATATAGAGCGGTGTCGCGTGCTGGTGCACCTGATTGACATTAACGGCGAGGATCCGACCGAAGCCATGCGCGTGGTCGATGCAGAGCTGGAAGCCTATGGCGCTGCACTTGAAGAAAAGCCGCGCCTTGTTGCTTTGAACAAGGTTGACCTTGCCGATGCCGAATTGGCGCAGGCTTTCGGTGAAGAGCTGAAAAAGGCGGGCGCAGACGAGGTTTATCCGATTTCCGGTGCAACCGGTGAAGGGATAGAGGCGCTGCTGGATGCGGTGCTCGGCTATCTCCCCCACCGCACGATGACAGAACAACCCGGCGCTGATCTCGATGATATCGAGAACGGACCGGCCGATACAGGTGATGCTGAAGAGCGGCCCTGGTCACCAATTTGATTGAAATGGCGCTTAAGAAATGCTGGCACTGGCCGTGGCCGCGTCAATCCATTAACGGCTCCAATCTATGCCTATACAAAAGCTTTTAGACTTCCGCGATCCCGACGTTTGCGAACGCCTTGTTATCAAGATTGGCAGCGCGCTGCTGGTCGATAGCAGCGGCCAGGTTGAAATCGAATGGCTGCGCACCGTCGTCAATGAAATCTGGACTGCTCGCGAACGCGGCATTGAAGTCGTTGTCGTATCTTCGGGCTCTATCGCCATCGGCGCCAAGAAACTGGGTTTTGCCGGTGGTGGGCGAGAGACACTGGCCGAAGCGCAGGCATCTGCCTCTGTCGGACAAATCGAACTGGCATCTGTCTGGTCGATGCTGCTTGCCGAACGCAAGCTGGTGGCCGCGCAGATGCTTTTGACGCTGGACGATTTTGAAAGCCGCCGCCGCTATCTCAATATCTCGGCAACAATAGGCCGATTGCTGAAGAGCGGCGCAGTGCCCGTGATCAACGAAAACGATACCATCGCCACCGGAGAAATTCGCTTTGGCGACAATGATCGGCTGGCCGCCCGCGTGGCACAGGCCTGCAATGCTGATGGCGTAATTCTGCTGACCGATGTCGACGGCCTGTATGACAGACACCCTGACCACCCCGAAGCGGAACGGCTGGACGAGGTGGACGGCGTTACCGATGAAATTCATGCGATGGCCGATACCGGATCGGGTTCCGGCGTTGGCTCGGGCGGGATGACAGCAAAACTGCTGGCAGCGCAAATTGCCGAACGCGCAGGTATCGCGCTCGCCATTGTCGATGGTCGTCCTGAATTGCCATTGGCCCGCGCCATGGCTTCGCAGGCGGGCACCTTGTTCCTGCCTCAGCGCGAGGAGAGCGGCAGGCGCGCCTGGATTGGCGGACGCATGCGTTTCAACGGTTCCATCGGCGTTGACGATGGCTGTGTCAGGGCGTTGAACCAGGGCAAGAGCGTGCTCGCCGCAGGTATTACGCAGGTTGAAGGCGACTTCGAGCGTGGTGACATCATCGAGGTCAAGGATATCACTGGCCGCGTGGTCGCCAAGGGGCTGGTCGAATATGGCGTGGACGATGTCGAAGCGATCATGGGCCATCAAAGCGACGAACAGGAACAGATATTGGGTCATGCGCCGCGCTCTGCTGTTATTCATCGCAGCCATCTGGTAATGATGTGAATCTGGGGCTGACTGGCGGCACAGGCTTCGTCGGTCAGGCCGTGCTGGATCAGGCAAATGCGCGCGGCTTTTCCATCCGCGCGCTGACCCGTCGTGACCAGTCATCGCGTGCCGCCGTCGAATGGATCGCGGGCGATCTCTCGTCTAGCGATGCCCTGACAGATATGGCGCAGGGGTGCGATGCCATCCTCCATATCGCTGGCGTGGTGAATGCGCCTGATGCTGCGGGCTTCCTTGAAGGCAATGTCACCGGCACGCAAAACGTGGTGCAAGCTGCACGAAAAGCAGGTGTTTCGCGCCTTTTCCTCGTATCATCGCTCGCCGCACGGGAGCCCGGACTGTCCGACTATGGGCGTTCCAAGCAATTGGCAGAAGAGATTGTGCGGCAAAGCGGGCTGGACTGGACGATCATCCGTCCGCCAGCCGTTTACGGCCCGCGCGATACCGAGATGCTGGATCTGTTTCGTGCCGCCCATTGGCGTATCGTTCCCATGCCTCCAAGGGGACGGACCTCGATCATCCATGTCGAAGATCTTGCGCGGCTCCTGATCGACCTGCTTCAGTCGGGGCCGGAGTTGGGTGAACGGATTTTTGAACCGGATGATGGCAAGCCCGGCGGGTGGAGCCATGTAGAACTGGCGCGTGCCATTGGCCGCGCGGTCGGCAAGCCTGTTTGGGTGCCGCATATTCCGGCCGCCTTACTGGCAGGGGCTGCGCGTCTTGATCGCCTTATTCGCGGTAGTAAGGCCAAGCTGACGCCGGATCGTGCAAGATATATGGTGCATCCTGATTGGGTGGTCGATAAGAAAAAGCGTGTCCCCGAAGAGTTGTGGTTGCCAAACATCGTGGCAGTCGAAGGGCTTAGCCAAACTGCGCAATGGTATCGGGATGCTGGCTGGCTCTGATGAATACGTAATTTGTTAATAGCTGACCTTGCTATTGCAGCTTCGAAAGTTATTCTGAAAGCAGGGGGTGTCAGGTAATTTCTCTGGCATCGATATTGGGGTAAAATCATGGCGAAAAGAGCAAGACCGGTTTCGCGCCGTTCTTTTGTTGCATTGGTAACGGGTGCTGCGGCAGCAACTGTTGTCAGTTCACCAGCAGCGGCAGCACAACGCACCGATAGCGATCCAAACGATCCCATCGGCGAGGGCGCCAACTCGGGCCTGACAGACAGCGACACGGGTTCCAATGGTGATCCGCGCGGCAATGGCCGTGGCTCTGGTGTAACGGATGAGGATAGCGGTACCAATGCGGACAGAGCTGGCAATGGCCGCGGCAGGACGTCCGGCATTACCGATAGCGATACCGGAAACAATGCTGACAAGGCTGGTAATGGTCGCGGTAATGGCAGCGGTATAAGTGACGCCGATGATGGATCCAACCGCGATTGCGGTGGACGCGGGCGCGGCAGCAGCACAGGCGTTACGGACAGCGATACAGGCAGCAATGCCGACCGCGGCGGCAATGGCCGCACCGGGGTGACGGATGCCGATGACAGTGACACCGCAGGTTTTGGACGCGGGCGCGGTTCCTGCGCCTGACAATCGGATAGGGTTCATGGCTTGAAAAGGGGAGGGGGCACAGTGGGCGGTCCCCCGCTCCCGGCTGTTTTTCCGATGAGGTTGATTTCAATTCATGATGAATGATCCATCGGCTGCCACTGCGCTGGGAATGCTGATCGCGCCGCTCAGCCCAGCTGAATTCTTTGAACATTATTACGAACGCAAATTTCACCGAAGCCCGGTGAAGCACTCGCAAACATCCGGGCTGCTCACACTCGACCGGATTGACGAAATCATATCCGATAGCGAGTTGCCGCCATCGGCGATCAGCATGGCGAAATCGGGACAGAGTCTTCCCGCTGATGAATATACCTTCAGCAATGGCGTGGTTGATCGCGGCGCAGTGCTCGACAATTTTCGCGATGGCGCCACCATTATTCTGCCACAGCTGCAATTTGCTGATGGCAAACTGTATAATTTCTGCCTCGCTCTGGAACGTCAATTTGGCGCGCGCGTGCAGACCAATGTATATCTCACCCCGCCAGAGGCGCATGGTTTCGGCGTCCATTACGACAATCATGATGTCTTCGTGATCCAGCTTTCCGGAGCGAAGGAATGGGAAATATATGGTGACCGTGAAGCTCTGCCTTTCCGTGGGGAAGGCTTTCGCAAGGGGCAGGATGATACGGGCGAATTGAAGGAGAACTTCGTGCTGGAGGCGGGTGAGTGCCTTTATGTGCCGCGCGGCACATCGCATCGAGCACCTAATCACGGAACCGAGCCGAGCCTGCACATCACGGTCGGCATACTTGTCCAGACATGGGCCGAATTCATGCTTGAAGCCGTCGCAGAGGCCAGCCTGCGCATACCCGAAATGCGCCGTTCGCTGCCAAGGGATTTGTTCTTCGACCGGTCAAAGGCGCAATCTGACCATGCGGCGATATTTCGCCAATTGGCTGATGACATCGCCGAGAAAGCCAGCTTCGATGCAACACTGGCAGCATTTTCCGGCAATTTCATTCGTGCGCAGGGACCGCGCGTGCGCGGCGCATTGCGGGCGCTGGCCAATGGAATAGGGATGGAGGATCGCCTGACAGTGCGCGATCATATCCTTTTCAGCTTTGAAGGTGGGGACGGTGATCGGCAGATCGTACTCGCCGGATCGAGCATTCCCATGTCAGACAGGCTGGCAGAGCAATTGGACGAACGCATTGGGCAGGGCAGCCTCGCCAAGGCCGATTTCGACGTCGACGATGCAGAAGAACTAGGCGATGTTATTGATTCACTGGTCGCCTATGGCCTGCTGGTCGCAAAACCCAAATGACAATGCCTAACCTGGCGAACTACGCCGAGTGCATCAGCTCACGTTCGTAAGAGACAGCGCAATGGTCGAGCCTGCCGCTGCTTGCGGGGTTTTTTTGCACCTAGAGGAAGGGCTCGTATCCCGGGGGCAGATCCTTTTCATCTGCCTCGACATCATTGGGCGAATGTATGCCGCATTCTGTCTTGTCCCATCCGCGCCAACGCCCCGCGCGGGGGTCTTCCCCTGGCTCCACGGGCGAGGTGCATGGTGCACAGCCTACCGAAAGGAAGCCGTCCGCCTCTAACGGATGGCGCGGAAGATCACGTTTCTCGAAATAGGCTTCGAGATCAGCTTTTACCCAGTCGCCAAGCGGATTGATCTTTAGCCGGCCATCTTCTACTTCAAAACGCGGGATGTCCTGCCGGGTAACCGATTGAAACGCCTTGCGACCCGAAATCCAGCTTTGCAGGCCCTGCTTGGCGCGGGCCAGCGGCTCAACCTTGCGTATTTCGCAGCATCCGTCGGGATCGTATGACCAGCGCAGACCCGTTTCATCCTTGGCGGCCAGAACTTCCGGCCTGGGCTGCACGACTTCGGCGTTTTCAATGCCGAGACGCGATATCAACTCCTCGCGATAAACCAATGTTTCATCGAACATCTTGAGCGTATCTACGAAAATCACCGGAATGCTCTGGTCTGCACGTGCGACGAGGTCCAGCAGCACTGCACTCTCGGTGCCGAAGCTGGACACCACCGCGACCTTGCCCAAGGTGTCTTCGGCAAAAAGGATGCGCAGCATATCAAGCGTTGCCACCCCTGCGAAGCGCGTATTCAGCGCATCGGCATCCGCTGGCGTGAATGCGGGCGCGGTATCAATCCTGTCGATCTTGCGCGCCGCTTCACCCATGGCGCAGGGTCCAGATTGGAACGGCCGGATCGGCTGCTGTCTGATAGACATGTGGAAGGCGTTCCAACGCGGTGGCCACATCGGCTTCGTTCAGCATGGCGGCGGGTGCGAAACTATCAAAACCGCAGCGCCGCATATGGGCGATCTGGTCCACCAGCACATCGCCCACTGCGCGTAATTCTCCGGTATAACCATGTTCGCGCAGCACCCGCGCGGCCGAGTAGCCGCGTCCGTCGCCAAAGCTTGGGAAATTGACTTCCACCAACTTAATGCGGGCAAGATGCGGCAGCAGATCGCGGGCATCGTCGCCCGGCTCTATCCGCACGGCGGCAGAATCCGACTGATCGAGAAAAGCGTCAACCGTCACCTGCGGCACATCCGCCATCGCATCGTCGCGGAAACGAAATTGCACGTTATCGCGGCCAGTTCCCAGGTCTTCAGCCATAAAGCGCCTCCTTGAAGCTATCCATGCCCACGCGGCGATAGGTGTCGAGGAAGCGTTCGCCATCCTGCCGTTGGGCGAGATAGGTATCCGCAACCTTTTCAACGGCATCGACAATGCCGTCCTCGTTAAATCCGGGCCCAGTGATCTTGGCGAGACTGACATCTTCTGCCTCGCTTCCGCCAAGCAGGAGCTGGTAACTCTCAACACCCTTGCGATCCACGCCGAGGATGCCGATGTGGCCCGCGTGGTGATGCCCGCACGCATTGATGCAGCCGGAAATCTTCAGCTTCAATTCGCCCAGAGTGTCACCCTTGCCGGTGGCGGCGAAGCGTTCTGAAATCTTCTGTGCCACTGGGATAGACCGCGCATTGGCCAAGCTGCAATAATCAAGGCCAGGGCAGGCGATGATATCGCCGATCTGGTCCAGATTGGGCGCGCTGAGGTTGGCTTCGTCGAGCTTCTGCCACAATTCGTGCAAGCGGCCGATTTCGACATGCGGCAGGACGATGTTCTGCGTGTGCATAACGCGGCATTCGTCAAAACTGTATTCCTTGGCCAGATCGGCCATCAGATACATTTGCTGCGCCGTGGCATCGCCAGGAATGCCGCCAACAGGCTTTAAGCTGATGACTGCCGATACATAGCCCGGCGCCTTGTGCGGATGCGTGTTGCGATCCATCCAGAGCGCGAAATCGGGATCGGACCGATCAGCCTCCACCGGCAGGCCGCCAAGATAGGCCGGGTCATGAAAAAAGCCTCGAATACGCTCCAGTTCAGCAAAGGGCGGTTCCACACCCTGTCCCAGCAAATGGGCGAATTCTTCTGCTACCTGACGCCGGTATTCATCCGCACCCAATTCATGCACGAGAATCTTGATGCGCGCCTTATACTTGTTGTCGCGCCGGCCATAACGGTTGTAGACGCGCAGCGCAGCTTCCGCATAGGTGACCATCTGGTCAAGCGGAATGGCGGTACCGATAAGCGGCGCGATCATTGGGGTGCGGCCCATGCCTCCGCCTACATAGAAATCCGCGGCGAGTTCACCTGCGTCATCGCGGACAATATTGATGCCGATATCGTGCAGGCGCATCGCCGCGCGATCTTTTTCAGAAGCGATCACGGCGAACTTGAACTTGCGCGGCAGATAACTGAATTCAGGGTGGAAGGTCGACCATTGTCGCAGCAATTCGGCATAGGGTCGCGGATCGACCACTTCATCTGCGGCGGCACCAGCGAAATGATCCGAACTGATGTTGCGGATGCAATTGCCACTAGTCTGGATTGCATGCATTTCTACCTTGGCAAGGTCTGCCAGAATATCTGCAGCATCTTCCAGCTTGATCCAGTTATACTGGATATTCTGCCGCGTAGTGAAATGGCCGTAGCCCTTGTCGTAACGATCAGCGATGTCTGCCAATGCGTGCATCTGGCTGCTGCTCAGCGTGCCATAAGGCACGGCGACGCGCAGCATGTAGGCATGCAATTGCAGGTAAAGGCCGTTCATCAGCCGCAGCGGCTTGAACTGGTCCTCTGTCAGCGTGCCGTCGATACGGCGCTGGCACTGGTCACGAAATTCAGCGACGCGGGTATCAACCATCGCCTGGTCATATTGGTCATATTTATACATCAGATCACCCAGTCCCAGCCTTTTTCCTCGGCTGCTTTCATCGCAAGATCGGGACGCACGGTGGGGCCGAGCGCACGAACGCGGTCCTTGATATGGGCAGGGCGCGGACCGTTATCGGTCAGCTCTGCCGCGATTGAATAAACAGAATTGACGCGACGGGCGGATTCTTCGCGCGCCATGATAGACTCAGCCTCTTCGCCTGCATCGACGGCGTCGGTGATATGTGTGGTCCAGCCCTGGCCGTTCCACCACACGACAGCGCCGCTTTTCAAATCATTGCCGGTCAATATCTTCATGCCGAAATCTCCGAAACGAGCGAGGCCAGCGCGGCGTTTTCGCGCGCGGTCACATCGCCGATGATGATGAGCGCGGGGCTTTTGACCTTATGTGCTTCCACGATGTGTGGCAGCGCCGCCAGCGGTCCACGCAGCACGCGCATGTCAGTGCGGCAGGCATTTTCGACTACTGCCAGCGGGGTGTCAGGTGCAAGGCCATCGGCCATCAGCTTTTCCGCGATACTGGGCGCGGTCTTTACGCCCATGTAAATGACAAGTGTGCGGCCCTTTCCGGCAAGACCGGCCCAGTCCTGTTCGCTGAGACCCTTGCACTGCCCGGCAACGAAGCTGACGATACTGGCAGCATCTCGGTGGGTGAGGGCGATACCGGTGGCCGCAGCCGCACCATTGGCGGCAGAAATACCAGGCACCACCTGTACATCAACGCCTGCTGCCTGTGCTGCTTCCATCTCCTCGCCACCGCGACCGAAGACAAAGGGATCGCCGCCTTTCAGCCGCACGACATCGCGTCCTGCCAGTGCTTCACGCACCAGCAGGGCATTCATGTCTTCCTGCGGGAGCGTGTGCTTGGATCGGCTCTTCGCGACGCAGACCATTTGTGCATCGGGGTGGGCCATGTCCAGAATGGCTGGATCGACAAGCCCATCATGCACGATGATTGAAGCGTTTTTGATAAGCCGCGCGGCGCGCAGCGTCAGTAGCTCAGGGTCGCCCGGACCTGCGCCAACGAGATGGATTGTACCACTTTGCATGGGTGTGGAGATGGCAAATGCATTGTCACCTAGCCAGCGAGAATGCTTTGGCGGGCGTGTAGATGAACTATCAGGGCTGACGGTTGGCGATGCAGTAATCGTCGCGGGGAGGGCGCAAATACGCCTTTAACTCATTGTAATCGGCTTGGAAGGCTTTGCAGGAACTCACCGTGAGTGGGAGGTCTGTAGCAGTTAATTTCCGTCCTTCTCGGTGCCATCCATACGTTGCGCAATGGCTGCGACAAGTTGCTGGAACTGGGCATTGTCGCGCAAGTTGAGATCGCGCTGGGGGAATGGGATCTCGATGTTGTTTTCCTGAAAAAGGTCCCACAGCTTGTTCAGCACATCGCTGCGAACATTGCCCACGCCCAGTTCCGGATCGGTGATCCAGCAATGGATGGCAAAGTTGACGCTGCTGTCGCCATATTCGGCCATCCACACGCTGGGACCGGGCGTTTCGAGAACGCGTGGGCAGGACCGGGCAGCTTCCAGCATCAATTCCTGCGCCAGTTTCATATCGCAGGCATAGGAAATGCCGACATGCACCTGCATGCGCACCCTGCGGCTGGAATAGGACCAGTTTTCTACCTGATTAATCATCAGGTTTTCGTTCGGAATCAGATATTCGCGTTCGTCACGCGTGGTAATCGATACGGCGCGGATACCGATCTTGCGGATTTGTCCGAATGTCTCGTTACCGGCCTGATCGGCAATGGCGATCACATCACCTGGCTTGATGGATTTGTCCATCAGCAGGATGATCCCCGCGATCAGATTACCGAAAGTTTTTTGCAGGCCAAAACCGATGGCAAGGCCGAATGCGCCGGAAAAGACTGCAAGGGCGGTAAGATCAATGCCAAGCAGATCTATTCCGATCAGGAAGGCGACTGCCCAGATGATGATGGTGATAAGCTTTTCGGCAAGCAGTCTCTGGGAATCGTCCAGCTTGCTGGCTCGCCGCAAGCCTCTGCGACTGAGGCGGGTGAGCCCCCATGCAATTGCCACGGCAAGCAGAACGACGCCGATGGACACGGCAGCATCCCAAAGCGAGACGCGCATGGACCCGACTTCAAGCGCCCACGAATCAAGCGTTGTGACAATGTCGCCGATAGTTTCGCTGCGTTCGGTGACAGCTTCCCTCAGATCGTCGGAAGAGGACAGGGCCGTGGTCGGTTCGACATCGGGAAGAGGCACATCCGTTTCCGAATTATCCGCAAGTGCGAGCAAGGGTTCCCCTGTTTCGGGGTCAAGCATTGCTTCACCGGTCTCAGGATCGAGGATTGGGACTGCTTCACGCGCTGGTACACCCATCATCTGCTCGCCCGTTTCAGGGTCGATCAGTGGCTTTCCTGTCGAAGGATCAAGCAGTGGCACGGCATCTGCCGACGCGCTGGCCTGATTGTCAGACCCCATTTCGGTCACGGAATTAGGCAGGCTGGCGGTCATGTATGTCCCATGGCAGAAAATCCGCGTGTCAGATCGCGAATAAGGTCGTCAGTGTCCTCTAGACCGATGGCCAGGCGAACGCCAAGCCCGCATCCCCGGTCTTGCCCCCGGGGCCATTCATGAAAGTCTCGGATCTTGCCGGGATCGACTGGAATGGCAAGGCTTTCAAAGCCGCCCCAGCTAAAGCCGATACCGAACAGATCAAGCGTATCAATAAAGCGCGCGCGCGCTGCCTTGTCACCATTGCGCAATATAAAGCTGAAAAGACCGCAGCCGCCGGTAAAATCGCGGTCCCAAAGCTGATAGCCCGGCGCACCGGGAAGCATGGGGCACAGCACTGCGGAAACTTCATCACGCGATTTTAGCCATTTGGCAAGTTCAAGCGCAGTTGAGCTTGTGCGTTCTAGCCTGACATCCATTGTACGAAGCCCACGTAGGGCGAGGGCAGCATCATCAGGTGAAACAACCTGCCCCATATATTGCGCTTGTAGCCGTATCCGTCCGATCAGAGGGTCTTTGGCAGAGGCACTGCCCATCATAAGGTCCGAATGCCCGCCGACATGTTTGGTAAGGCTCATCAGGCTGATATCGCAGCCGTGCGCCAATGCTGCAAAACCCAGCGAAGATGCCCATGTGTTGTCGATGACCGAGATAACGCCCTGTTCGCGTGCGATGGCTGCAAGCGCGGGAATGTCGCACACTTCCATCGTCAGGCTGCCTGGACTTTCCAGCATAACCACCTTTGTTTTGGGCCCGATCATCTTGGCGAAACCTGCCGGATCAAGCGGGTCGAACGAACGTGACGTGATGCCCATCCGCGAAAGCATACCCGCGGCGATGGCGCGCGTGGGTTCATAGGCATTATCAGTGAAAAGCAATTCATCGCCCGGGGTCAACAGGGCGAGCAGCGTTCCTGAAATCGCCGCGACGCCGCTGGGGAACAGCTCCGTCCCGTCTGCGCCCTCTTCAAGCCCGGTCAGCGCATCGGCCAGCGCCCATTGCGTGGGGCCACCGCGTCGCCCATAATAGAAATGCCCGTCTGCATTGGGGCGCCCTCGCGCCAGGTCGGCGGTATCCTCGTATAAATGGGTGCTGCTGCGCCATACGGGCGGGTTGACCACAGCGCCGGGCTGGCCCGCAACGCTCGTCCATGCCTTGCGCCGCCCCGCTTCCACCAATTGCGTGGCGGGCTTGTGGGCTTTGTCGCTCAAGCACCGTCTCCACTTGCCGGACCTGTTTCGACTGGCAACGTGGGATCCGCGCCCCACTCGCTCCAGCTGCCATCGTATAATGTGCCGTCCTGTCCGATCAGATCCATGGCGAACAGGAGGACGCAGGCGGTTACACCGCCCCCGCAAGTGGTGATGACCGGGCGTTCAAATGCGATTCCGGCCTCGGCAAAAACGCTGCGTAGCTGGTCAGATGGCAGAAATGTACCGTCCGCCGCCAGAACTGCATCGTAGGGCAAATTGCTGGATTTGGGGATGTGTCCGGAAGCGACGTCGGGACGAAAATCTGCTCCGTCACCGCGGAAGCGCCGCGCATCCCGAGCATCCACCACCTTGTTTTCCTGCGTGGCAAGGTTGGCGAGCATGTCCTGCTTATACGATATCGAACCTGTCCCGCCGCTGGAGCTGAAGGTACTGGGAGGGCTGCTTTCATCCGGACCGCTGGCAATGGGGCGGCTCTCGGCCAGCCATTTTTGCAAGCCACCATCGAGGATCGCGAATTCCTTCACCCCGAACAGGCGGAAAATAAACCATGCCCGCGCAGCAGTCCGAAGATCGCTATTGTCATAGATTATGATGCGGCTGGCTGGGGAAACGCCAAGCGCGCCCATCCGGGCATCGAATTGCGCACGCGTTGGCAGTGCGGCTGGAACATCGCTATATCTGTTGGTGAGCGATCTGAGGTTAAGAAAGCGTGCCCCCGGAATACGGGTTTCAGCATATTCCTGGCGCGGATCGCGGGCCGCCATGGGCAGATGGAGCGAGGCATCCAGGATCACGAGATCGGGGGAGCCCAAATGGTTTTCGAGCCAATTTGTGGAGACAAGAGATTGCATCAGCACGGGCCTAGCCTGTGCGCGCGCCAAGGTAAATCACCACGCGCGCGCCAAGGCATGTTAGATCACCAGATGGCGCGGGCGGCCAGTCGCGAATGGATCTTTAATCCGCCATCAAGCTGCAAGGCGCGCAGACGGTTATCGTTCGGCTTGGGTGGATTGCCGATGATGAAGGCCATGCGAAACGGCAGCATGCCTGCCCCCACCAGCCGAAATCGCGCCAGTGGCAGAATAAGTCTGTCAGGCGCATTGTCCACCGGCCGCACTTCATCGCGCATCAGGTGCCACTCGCCCGCCAGACTTTCCTTTTCGCCTGGTGCCAGCAGGGGAATCGCTTGTGGTTGTGCATCGGCCATGTCCGGTCCGCCAAGCTGTTCATTGCTGGGTATGGAACTGTGGGCGCTGACCAGATCGCTCCAGATCCTGAGCGAGACGACATGGGCATCCCCGGTATTGGTCATATTCAGCCGCCAGTTCAGCGACACCTTGCTTTGCCCGATGGATATCCGGGCCGGGGCAAGCGCCAGTGAAAGCGCGCCTCTCGCCGGGTTGGCCGCTTCCTCAGAATCGTCCTCAATCAGCTGTTCTTTTTGGTCCATTACCAAATATCGCCCTGTTTGCCCGAACTGCGTAATACCAATGAACCGGCCTGGAAAGCGCAACCGCCTTATGACGGCTTGTGCCGCCGCGCGCTTCGCGCCATCAGGCTGCATATGACGAATACACAAGAACCTGCCCAACCGATGCATTTGGGAAAGCAGACGGGTCTGCCCGCCTCTCCTGAAGAAGCCGTGCTGGATTATGTGCCGAACCCGCGTGCAGGGGCGCTTTATATGGTGCGCTTTGCCGCGCCTGAATTCACCTCGCTCTGCCCGGTGACCGGCCAGCCGGATTTCGCGCATCTCGTCATCGATTATGCGCCGGGCGAGACGATCGTTGAATCCAAGAGCCTCAAGCTGTTTCTGGGCGCGTTTCGCAATCACAATGGTTTCCACGAGGATGTGACCGTGGGCATAGGCCAGCGCCTGTTTGAAGAAATGGCGCCACGCTGGCTGCGGATTGGCGGATATTGGTATCCGCGCGGCGGCATTCCCATCGACGTTTTCTGGCAGAGTGGGGCTGCACCAGAGGGGTTGTGGCTACCTGACCAAGGGGTGGCGCCATATCGTGGCCGCGGCTGACACACTGATTTAATCACCTAATGCGATGGAGATTGCGCGAACGATCGGGGGATCGGCGTAATCTTCATAAGCTGACCAATTAAAGGAGTTTTCATGCGTATCGTTATGATCGGCACCGGCTATGTGGGCTTAGTTTCAGGCGCATGTTTTGCAGATTTCGGCCACGATGTTGTTTGCGTTGACAAGGACCAATCCAAGATTGACGCCCTGCTGGCGGGAGAGATCCCGATTTTCGAGCCGGGGCTGGATGAGCTTGTGGCAAAGAATGTCGAAGCGGGCAGGCTGTCCTTTACACTTGATGTGGCGCAGGCGATGCCCGGCACCGATGCCGTGTTTATTGCGGTGGGCACGCCATCGCGGCGTGGTGACGGCCATGCCGATTTGTCCTATGTCTATGCGGCCTCACGCGAAATGGCCCCGCTCCTCCCCGCTGGCGTTGTCGTGGTAGACAAGTCGACCGTACCCGTGGGCACTGGCGATGAAGTGGAACGCATCATCCGCGAAGAAGCGCCCGATCTTGAATTCTCGGTTGCGTCCAACCCGGAATTCTTGCGCGAAGGTGCCGCGATTGACGATTTCAAACGGCCCGATCGCGTGGTCATCGGCGTGAATGACGAGCATGCAGAAGCGGTGCTGGCTGAAATTTATCGCCCGCTTACCCGTAACGAATCTCCGCTTGTCTCCATGAGCAGGCGTGGCGCGGAATTGACCAAATACGCCGCCAACGCCTTCCTCGCGACGAAGATCAGCTTCATCAATGAAATTGCGGATCTGTGCGAGAAAGTGGGCGCGGATGTGGGCGATGTGGCCAAGGGCATTGGCCTCGACAGCCGTATCGGCAACCGCTTCCTGATGCCGGGACCGGGCTATGGCGGCTCATGCTTTCCCAAGGATACGGTGGCCCTGCTCAAAACCGGGCAGGATTTCGAATCACCGCTGCGGATCGTGGAAAGTGTGGTGGCCAGCAATGACCAGCGCAAGCGCTCCATGGGTCGCAAGGTTATTAATGCGATGGGCGGAGGCGATCTGCACGGCAAAACCGTTGCCGTCCTTGGTCTCACCTTCAAGGCCAATACCGATGACATGCGTGACAGCCCGGCAATCAGCATTGTGCAGGCGCTTCAGGATTCAGGCATTTCGGTGAAAGCATATGATCCAGAAGGCATGGATCAGGCCGCTGCCGTCTTGTCCCATGTGACCTATTGCGATGGACCTTACGATGCACTGGACGGCGCCGATGCGGCGGTCATCGTGACAGAGTGGGATGCGTTTCGCGCGCTGGATCTGGGGCGCGCAAAAGAATTGCTCAAAGCGCCGCTATTGGTCGATTTGCGCAATCTCTACAGTCGCCCCGATGTCGAGCGACAGGGTTTCACCTATGTTGCAATAGGGCGCTAGGCTGCGGCTTGGGCAAGACAATTGGGCGCAGCCAGGATTTTCAGACGAGTTATGGCGCAGTTTAACGCTGCGCTGTAACTCTCGCATAATGCTGCAACGCAGCTGGCGTATCTTCTACTTAAACATGGAGATGATGCTGCGTGGTGCCGGCTGAAGGATTCGAACCCTCGGCCTGATGATTACAAATCAACTGCTCTACCAACTGAGCTAAGCCGGCACATCGCGTCAGCATCTGCGCGGCCCTTTGCCTCAGCTTACGCCGAAGGTCCAGCCCTCCATTTGTGCTATTTTTGCGTTTAGGCCTTCTGGTTGCCAATATGCACCGTTTCGACTGGCAGTGCGGAGCCATGCCGCAGTGACCAGCGCATCCGATGAATGGTCGTCTATCGGACCTGCTTTGCCGAGCGGTGGACTGCCCTGATTGGCCAGCGCGATGTCCAGATCTTCATGGCTGCGGATCTTGCTGCGCGAGGCGCTGCGTCCGGCCGCCATGGCTGCCAGTGCGGTGTAGATTTCCACCACGACAGAACCATATTGCGGCAAGGAGTCTATCGGCCAGACCGGCAGCCGTCCCGTCAATCGATGCAGGACGCGCATGCCCGTGAGGCTGGATTTGCCGACCTGAGCCGCGCCCACAAGGTTGAAATTGGAATAGGGTTTGCAGCCCATCAAAGCCTGCGCGCATTCGGTGACACGGAACCGTCCACGCCCACCGCCAAACGCAACGCCTTCGCGCCCGCCGTGGCGGCGAAAATACCGGCTGGCGATCGGATGATCGACAAAACTGGTCGCAGAAAGATGTTCATCAGCTGCGCAGATCTGATCAACCATTGCCCATAACGACCGTGCATCGGGCGGGCTATCCTCCCAGCCGGGGAAAAAGGCCTTGCGATCCAGGAATGGCAGCGATGTGCCCAGATCAAGCCCGATGAGCGAATTGGCAGGGAATTCCTCTGTCAGGAGACGCAAGATTTCTTCGCGCGTCCAGCCTTGCGGTGCAGGCACCAGCACGGGCGGGCCACCCGCCGCATCGGCAATGGCGACAGCTATGCCCCTGTGCCGCGAGCCTATGGCACCTGACCAGTCTATGGCGACGAAGTGGTCAAAGGCGCGTGCTATTTGCTGTTTAGTCACGGCCCTGACGCAGCTTATCCCAATAGGCCAGCCGCTCCCTCACCTTGCGTTCGAAACCGCGTTCAACGGGCTGGTAAAAGCTTTGCGGCTGCATTTCTTCAGGCCAATAACTGTCGCCGGAAAAACCTTCTTCCGCGTCATGGTCATAGGTGTAGCCTGCGCCATAGCCTGCCTCTTTCATCAGCTTGGTCGGCGCATTGACGATGTTCATAGGCGGCATCAGGCTGCCCGTTTCCTTCGCGCTTTTCCATGCGGCTTTCTGCGCCTTGTAAACGGCATTCGACTTGGGTGCTGTCGCCACGTAAATGCAGGCTTGCACCAGCGCCAGTTCCCCCTCGGGGCTGCCAAGAAACTGATAGGCGTCCTTCGCCGCCATGCATTGGGTGAGCGCGGCGGGATCGGCCATGCCGATATCCTCCACCGCCATGCGTACCAGACGGCGTGCCAGAAACAGCGGCTCTTCTCCTGCCACCAGCATGCGCGCCATGTAATAAAGCGCGGCCTGCGGATCAGAGCCGCGCACCGCCTTGTGCAGCGCGGAAATGAGATTGTAATGCCCTTCGCGATCCTTGTCATAGACAGCGACGCGCCTTTGCAGGAACAGCCCCAGGGCTGCCGGATCGAGCGGCGCCGTAACATTCGCGCTATAAAGCGTTTCGGCCTGGTTGAGCAGGAAACGGCCATCGCCATCCGCGCTGGCGATCAGCGCGTCGCGTGCTGGCTCGGTCAGGGGGAGGGGGGCTTCCAGTTTCTCTGCACGCGCCAGCAATCTGCCAAGCGCCTCTGCATCCAGCCGGTGCAGGATCAACACCTGCGCGCGGCTGAGCAGTGCCGCGTTGAGTTCGAAGCTGGGGTTCTCTGTCGTCGCGCCCACCAGTGTCACCACGCCGCGTTCGACGAAAGGTAGAAAGCCGTCTTGCTGCGCGCGGTTGAAGCGGTGGATTTCGTCTACGAACAGCAGGGTCCCGCGAAAGCCAGGCGGACCCGCCTTTTTGGCGGTCTCTGCGGCGGCGAAGGCTTTTTTCAGATCTGCAACGCCTGAAAAGACGGCGCTGACGGCTTCGTATCGCATGCCCACGGCATCTGCCAGCAGGCGGGCAATACTGGTCTTCCCGGTCCCCGGCGGACCCCACAGGACAAGGCTGGATAGCTTGCCAGCCACCACCATGCGCCCGATGGCGCCTTCCGGGCCGGTAATGTGTTCTTGCCCTATCACCTCGGCAAGATTTCGGGGCCGCAGCCTGTCCGCCAGCGGCGCGTCCTCGGATGGCGCATCGGGCCCATTGGCAGGCGGGACATCATCGGCGAAAAGATCTTCCATGCAGACATCTTTAGCGGGTGGAGATTATTTTGCACCGCCTCTTGTTACGATAGGTCTACGATATATCTTAAGACTGGGACGTTAGCAGGAGTATTGGCATGGCCAAGAATGATGAAAGCCGCGCAAAGGGACGCAAGCCCGGCAGGGCGGCAAGATCCGGCAAGCCCACCAGTCGCCGTGAAAAAGCGCAGGAAGAGGTGGTTGAGGCCGAGGATATCGAGCCGCTGGAAGGCTGGGGCCCGCCTGAAGGCGAGGATTTCGATGTCGATGTGGATATCGATATCGATATCGATATGGACGACGATGATGAAGACAATGCGGGACGCGCAGAGCGCCGCCGTCGCCGTCGTGAATTCAAACGCCAGTTCAAGCGCGAAATAAAGCGCGAGATCAACCCGCAGGCTTTCTTCGGTTCGGATGGGCCGTTCGGCCCCGGAGGCCCATTCGGTCCGGGTGGACCATTCGGCGCCAAGGGCCTGTTTGGTCCAGGCGGATTTTTCGGTCAGGGCGGATCGCGCGGTGGCGATCGCGAAGGCCGAGGCTGGGGCGCGATGCAAGGCGGTCCACGGCGCAAACGCCAACGCATGTTCGGCCCCGGCGAATTGCGATTGGTGCTGCTTGCCATGCTGGCCGAGGAACCGCGTCACGGATATGAGCTTATCAAGGCGCTGGAAGAAATGACCGACGGGGCATATTCACCCAGTCCGGGCACTATCTATCCCACGCTGCAATTACTCGCTGACGAAGGTGTCATTGCCGCGCAGGACAGTGAGGATGCGCGCAAGCTCTACCAGGCCACCGATAGCGGACTAGTCGAACTGGAAGAGCGCAAGGACGAGCTCGAAGATCTTTGGCACAGGCTGGGCCGCCGGTTCGAGCGGCGTGCACAAGGTGAAAGGCCGACCGGTTCGCCCGATCTGCTTAGATCACTGGGAAATCTTGCTTCCGTCGTCGCCAACAAGGCGTCCAATTCCGGATTCAATGGCATGGATAAGGACGAAGTGATCGATTTGATTGACGATCTGGCCCGCAGGATTGAACGATTGTAGTTCATGTGAACTGAAGCGCTAATTTGTAAATCGCACTTTACGTGATATCTCTCCTCCGGGACAATACGGGGGAGAGGATCATGATTACAGAAGACCGGCCGGCCACGCCATGGCATATATGGGTCGTAGGTGTAGTTTCGCTGCTGTGGAATGCACGCGGCGCCTATGATTACCTGATGACCCAGTCGCGGAATATGGATTATCTTCAAGCGACTGCGGACAGGGTCAACATGCCGATTGACATGATGGTCGGTTATTACACCGGTTTTCCTGCCTGGGCAGATGCCACATGGGCGCTGGGTGTCTGGGGCGCGGTGTTCGGCTCGCTGCTCATCCTTTTGCGCAGTCGGTATGCTTTTCACGCATTTATCGTTTCCGTCATCGGCATCATCGGCACCACGATCTACACGCTTGGTTCCAGCGTGCCCGCTGAACTCACTTCGAACTATGCGATGCTGTTCAGTGCGGCAATCGCGGTGGTGACAGTGCTGCTGGCAATATATTCTCGCAGACAGACGGCTGCAGGCGTTTTACGCTAGGAGGCGCTGGACAGGTTCGCTGCCTGCACCGCCGCGTTCTGACACCAGCCGTAAATAGGCATTGGCGACGGCAGAATTGATTGCGTCCCACGCATAATCGCGGCTGCGCCTTTCGCCCGCCGCGCCATGTGCCTCGCGCAGGGCAATGTCGCTGATGTAAGCCTGCACGGCATCGGCAAAGCCGGCTGTATCGCCTGGTGTCACCAGGCGTCCGGTTTCGCCCTCATGCACAAGACTGGTGCTACCCGTCGCGCGTGCAGCGACCACTGGAATACCGCTTGCCATCGCCTCCAGCGTCACATTGCCGAAAGTTTCCGTTATTGACGGGTTGAGCAGCAAATCCATGCTCGCCACGGCACGGCCCAGATCGTTGCCGCCCTGAAAGCCGACGAATACGGCATCGGGGCACTGTTCCTTGAAGAAATCCTTTGCCGGACCTGCGCCAACTACAAGCACCTTGTGTGCCACGCCGCGCTTTCGCAGCTCCTCCACCGTCTGGGTGAAGACGTCCAAGCCCTTTTCCAGCACCAGCCGGCCAAGAAAACCGATGGCAACATCATCATCGCCGATATTGTGGCTGCGTCGCCATGCAAGATCCCTGCGCGACGGATCAAAGATCGTGCGGTCCACGCCGCGCGCCCAGATGGCGATGTCGTCTCCCATATCCTGTTCGCGCAGAACTGCAGCCATGCTTTCCGAAGGGGCAACCAGCGCATCGCAGCGATTATAAAAACGCCGCAGGATGGACACGGCCACCGGTTCTAGAAATGCCATCCTGTAATAGCGCGGATAGGTTTCAAACCGCGTGTGCACGCTGGCAAGGATCGGCAGACCTTTGTCACGCGCCCAGCTGACCGCCGCATGGCCGGTAAAGTCAGGGGAGGATACGTGCACGACATTGGGCGCAAATGCCGCCAGATCGCGCTTCACATCGGCATTGAAGCCCAGCGGCAGGCGATATTCACCGCGGCCCGGGATCGGCACATTGGGAACGCCCACCAATTCGCCTGCGGGCGGGAATGCAGGTTCTTCCACCTTGGGTGAATAGACACGCACCTCTGCTCCCTGGCGCAGCAAATAATCGACCAGGCGGTTGAGCGCCTGGTTGGCACCATCACGGACATAATTGTAATTGCCGCTGAAAAGAGCAACGCGGAGGTCGGCAGGTTTCATGCGACAACCTTTAGGCGAGGGAGTCGCACTTGGCGAGCAAAGAAGGTCGCATCGCAACCCGCCACGCCAACCCTTCATCACATTGCTGAAGGGTTGGCGTGGAGGCGTTGAAACACTCTGGTCAGATCAACAAGCGCCAGGGCCGGTTCAGCCCCATTTGCGCGCGCTTCAGTCCGCGCTCTTGCGCGATTCCCGCTTGCGCTCATGCGGATCGAGATGGCGCTTGCGCAAACGTATGTTCGACGGCGTAATTTCTACCAGCTCGTCGTTCTGGATATAGGCGATGGCCTGTTCCAGCGTCATCCGGCGGGGCGGGGTCAGGCGAATGCCTTCATCCTTGCCGCTGGCGCGGAAGTTGGTCAGCTGCTTGCTCTTGAGCGGGTTGACTTCCATGTCCTGCGGCTTGGCATTTTCGCCCAGGATCATGCCTTCATACAGTTTCTCACCCGGCTTCACGAACAGCGTGCCGCGATCTTCAAGCATGTTGAGCGCATAGGCCTGCGCCTCACCCTGTTCCATGCTGATCAGCACACCATTCTGGCGCCCGGCGATCTTGCCTTTGTAGGGACCGTATTTCTCGAACAGACGGTTCATGATGCCCGTGCCGCGCGTGTCGGACAGGAATTCACCGTGATAGCCGATGAGGCCGCGGCTGGGCGCGGAAAAGATAATACGGGTCTTGCCAGCGCCGCTGGGGCGCATGTCGGTCATCTCGGCCTTGCGCAGCGCCATCTTCTCGACAACTGTGCCGGAAAATTCATCGTCTACGTCAACCACGACGGTTTCATACGGCTCTTCGCGACCATCTGGACCATCGCGGAACAGGACGCGCGGGCGGCTAATCGAAAGCTCGAACCCTTCGCGGCGCATGTTCTCGATCAGGACACCAAGTTGCAATTCACCGCGACCAGCGACTTCGAATGCGTCCTTCTCGGCGCTTTCGGTGACCCGAATGGCGACGTTGGTTTCAGCTTCACGCTCAAGCCGGTCACGAATGACGCGGCTCTGCACCTTCTCACCTTCGCGGCCCGCATAGGGGCTGTCATTTACCGAGAAGGTCATCGACAAGGTCGGCGGATCGATTTCCTGCGCCGGAACAGGCACGGTGACATTGGGATCGCACAGTGTGTTTGACACAGTGGCTGTGGTCAGACCGGCGATGGCGACAATGTCACCCGCCTTGGCATGGAGCACGGGGACGCGTTCCAGACCGTCAAAGGCGAAGACCTTGGTCGCCCGCCCGGTTTCAACGACATTGCCCGCCACGTCGAGAGCCTTGATCGGCATGCCCACTTCCAGGCGGCCGCTTTCGATGCGCCCTGTCAGGATACGGCCAAGGAAGCTGTCACGATCGAGCAGCGTCGCCAGCATGGCGAAATCGGCTGCCTCATCGAGGTCGGGGGCGGGGACATGTTCGAGAATTTTCTTGAACAAGGGATCGAGCGTGCCTTCGCGTGCGTCAGGGTCTTCGCTGGCATAGCCATCGCGGCCACTGGCGTAGAGCACGGGGAAATCGAGCTGGTCATCATCGGCATCGAGACTGACGAAAAGGTCGAATACTTCGTCGAGCACTTCTTCATGGCGGCCATCGGGACGGTCAATTTTGTTGACCACCACGATCGGGCGCAGGCCTAGCGAAAGCGCCTTGCCGGTCACGAATTTGGTCTGCGGCATAGCGCCTTCGGAACTGTCGACAAGCAGGATGACGCCATCGACCATCGACAAGATGCGTTCCACCTCTGCACCGAAATCGGCGTGTCCGGGCGTATCGACGATGTTGATGCGCGTGTCTTGCCATTCAACGCTGGTGCATTTGGCAAGAATGGTAATCCCGCGTTCTTTTTCCAGATCGTTCGAATCCATAGCGCGTTCTTCCACGCGCTGGTTCTCGCGGAAGGTGCCGGATTGACGGAAGAGCTGGTCGACAAGAGTGGTCTTGCCATGATCGACGTGGGCGATGATCGCCACGTTGCGAAGGGGCGCGGACATGCTGGTTTATTCCTGGGTCTGGGCCGAAGCCGAAATTGGGCAGTGCAGCCATGCTGCACATGCGAACCCGCGCGCCTCTAGCGGAGTGTGGCCCGTGCCGCAAGGTAGATGCGTCATCGCAGCGATTTTGGTCTAAATTGACCTAAAGGTAAGAAGTCTGACTGTTGCGTAAAAGCTACACAGGCGGAGTCATTGAAAAGGCGATAGAACCTCGCCGATTGTGCTTCGCCTACTTGCTGGGTAGGAGAGATGGCGACCAAGAGTAGGTCGCTCCGGGCAGGAACGATTGCCGAAAACGGCAGCGCCCACCTTGCTCCGGGGAGAGAGATGGAGAATTCGATGAAAAAGCTTTGTGCCGGCAACGCCGGTGTTTCGCGCAATCTGCTGTGCAGCGTTGCTGCTGCGGCTCTGTTCATGCCAGCCCTCGCTTTCGCACAGGATGAAGCGGATGCCGGTCAGGACGTTTACCCTGAAGTAGGCGGCGAAGAAGCGGCGCAGGGCAACCGGATTGTTGTTACTGCAACCAAGCGTGAAGCCACCTTGCAGGAAATTCCCGTCGCCGTGTCGGTGACAGGGGCGGAAACGCTGGAGCGTGATCAGATCCGCGATATCCGCGATCTGCAGACGGTCGTTCCCTCGCTTACAGTCGGCCAGCGCCAGTCGAGCGCAAACACGGGCTTCTTCATCCGCGGTTTCGGTAATGGGGCCAACAATGCCGGCATTGAACCTTCGGTCGGAGTGTTCATTGATGGCGTCTATCGCAGTCGCACCGCCTCCTCCATCAGCGACCTGCCCAATGTGCAGCGTATTGAGGTGTTGCGCGGACCCCAGTCGACCCTGTTTGGCAAGAACGCTTCTGCCGGCGTCGTCTCTGTCGTTACGCAGGAGCCGCAGTTCGACTTCGGTGGTTCTGCCGAGCTAACCTATGGCAATTATGACAATATTGTAGCCCGTGCCTATGTCACCGGCCCGCTCGACGATTCCGTGGCGGTCAGCATTGCGACTGGCCTTGCCTCACGCGATGGCTTCTTTGATGATCTCAATACCGGCAATTCAGCGAATAATCGTGATCGTTGGTTCGTGCGCGGCCAGGCGTTGATCGACAATGGTTCGAACCTCAGCCTGCGCATTATTGCCGATTATGACAGCATCGATGAAATCTGCTGCGGGGCGGTGAACGCACAAAGTGGTCCGCCAGTGCTGGCAATCCTTGGTGCGGGCGGTCAGGTGACTGATCCCAATAATCCCTTTGCCGATATCGTGGTCAACAATTTCAACTCGACCAATGACATCGAAAACCACGGTATTTCCGGGCAGCTCGATTATGATTTCGGTGAGTTCACCTTCACCTCGATCACGTCCAGCCGCACGACCGAAGCCGTGACGTTCCAGGATTCGGACTTCTCCAGCGCCGATCTGATCTACCCCAATTCGCAGGATTTGCGGATCGATACCTTCACCCAGGAATTCCGCCTGGCGGGTTCCATCGGGGATCGTGTCGACCTGCTGCTGGGCGTGTTCTACATCAATGAGGATGTCGATCAGTCCAACCAATTGCTCTACGGAGCTGATTTCCGCAATTATGCCGATCTGCTGATTCAGTCGGCAACGGACGGGGCCTTCACCGTATCATCGCTGGAGCAGGTGTTCAGCGCCAGCTACGGTGAGAACTTCATCGACACATTCTTCCTTGAAGGGCAGGGCTTCACCGAAGCCTATACGCTCGATTCGGAAGCTTACTCGATTTACGGTCAGGTCGATTTCGAGATCTTTGATGGTCTCGTGCTGACGCTGGGTGGCAATTACACCGATGACAGCAAGACTTTCACGCAGGAAGCGGTATCTACCGCCGTGTTCTCCTCGATCGACTTCGATTCTCCGCAACTTGCGCCGTTCCGCGGGCAAGTGCTGACCCAGGGCGCCATAGCGGCCACCGTCGGCGCGCAGCTGAATCTGGGCCGTTCGGCAACTGCGGCAGAGGTGCAAGCCTTTGCCACAGACCCGGCGACCGCACCTTTCTTCCCCACGATCCAGGCCGGTGCGCAGGCCTTTGCAGCGGCCAATGTCAACAATCCGGACGCCAACCCGCTCAACCCGCTCCGCGCGCTGCAATTCCTGCCGCAATTCGTCAATCTGCCAAACTCGGTTGAAGACGGGAAGGTTGGCGATGACAATTTCAGTTACACTGTGCGGCTGGCCTACGATGTCACCCCGGATGTAAATATCTACGCCAGCTATGCGACCGGCTTCAAGGCAAGTTCTATCAACCTGTCGCGCGATTCCCGTCCGGCGCTGGCGGATCAGGCTGCCATTGTTGCAGCTGGACTGGACCAGCCGAACCAAACCTATGGCTCGCGTTTTGCTGGACCGGAAGAGTCCGAGGTGATTGAGGTTGGCGTGAAGGCCAATTTCGACCTAGCATCGATCAACCTCACTGTGTTCGACCAGAAAATCAAGGGCTTCCAGTCCAACATCTTCACCGGCTCGGGCTTTGTCCTTGCCAATGCAGGCAGCCAGTCCACCTTCGGCGTGGAGCTTGAAAGTCAGATATTCCTTACCCCTGCATTCACGATCAATGCCGCAGTGAACTATCTCGATCCCAAGTTCGACAGCTTCGTGCAGTCGGCACAGGGCGACATTTCGGGCTCCACCCCCGCAGGCATCCCCGAATGGACAGTGATCGCAGGCGCGCAATATGAAGCGGATGTTGGCGGCGGATTGCTTGTCCCGCGGATCAACTATCGCTGGTCCTCGGAATATCAACTGGTCGAGGGCCTGCCCAATTTCGCGGTGAGAGCTCCAGATGGCACGATCGTTGACGGGCAGCCCGCTATTGATGCAGGCTTGCCGTTCACCGGTCGCCAGAACAACTTAACAGCCTCGCTCACTTATGAGTGCGATTGCGGCTTCCAGCTCTCGGTCTGGGGTCGCAACATTCTGGATGATCGGTATTTTGGCACCGTCTTTGACAGCCCTGCACAGCCGGGCAATGTGTCGGGTTACCCCAATGACCCAGCAACATATGGCGTAACTGGCCGCTTCCGCTGGTAGGATGCAAGATAAAAGCTGATTAGGAAAAGGGGGTCCTTCGCGGCCCCTTATTCTTGCATGCTGGATAATTTTGTGATGGCTTGTCACATGGACAGGTACAATCAGGGGAATGTAATATGCCATATGCCGGTTTCTGGATCAGAGTAGGCGCCTACATCATCGATGCCATCGTCCTTGCGGTAGTGGGTGGTATCATCGGCGGTCTCTTCGGCGGTGCGGCCGGTTCAGCCAATGATCCAATGGGGTTCATGGCCGGCGGCAGCCTGGTGCTGAACCTGATCAGCATCGTCATCGGCATTGGCTATTTTGCCGGTATGGAAAGTTCATCCTGGCAGGCGACACTGGGCAAGAAGGTGCTGGGCCTCGTCGTGGTCGATGAAAACGGCCAACGCATCAGCCTTGCCAAAGGCATCGGGCGTTATTTTGGCAAGATCCTTTCTGCGCTGATCGTGCTGATCGGCTTTATCATGGTCGCCTTCACTGAAAAGAAGCAGGGTCTGCATGATATGCTGGCAGGAACGCTTGTTCTGAAGGGCGCACCGGGCGAATATGGCACTGCGGGCGTTTTTGATTGATCCGCGCGCACCGAAATTTCAGAAATTGATGGGAGAAGGGGCGACGACGCCCCTTTTTCTTTTGCAAAAGCCACCTGACGGAGCAGCAGCGCCTCATGCAATGGATGATACTCCCGCTCAAACGCTATGCCGATTTCCGTGGCCGTTCGCGGCGCAGGGAATTCTGGCTGTTCATGCTGTTCTACTCGGTTGTGACAATTGCTTTGTTCGCCTTCTTCATCGCCGGTCTCGCCTGGACTGACATCGGGAGCGATGCCACTACGCAACTCTCGAATATCGGCGGGCCATTTTTGCTCGGCGGGGCGATATTTCTAATCTGGTATTTAGCGACGCTAATCCCGATGCTGGCAGTCACGGTCAGGCGGCTACACGATCGGGGGCTGTCGGGTTGGTGGTATGGTGGATTGCTGATTGCAGGCTTCGTTCCGCTGGTGAACCTCCTTATTCTACCCGGCTATCTCGCACTGCTCATATTCTTATGCCTTGATGGGGAAAAAGCGGCCAATAAATGGGGCCCCGATCCGAAGGACCCGGGCGAAGCGAGCGTTTTTCGCTGACCAACGCGCCCTAAAGCGTGCGCAGCACCTGTGCCGGGCGGGCGCGCAGTAGCGGAAGCGAAGCACCAAGAGCGAAGGCCAGCACCAGCACCAATCCGCCAGCCAGGACGGCAACGATCTCTGTCCAATCGGGCATCCAGTCAAATTCGAACATCTGCGTGACGATCAGCCACGCCATGCCGGAACCCAGCGCCAGCGCCACGCCTGCCAGAACGCCTGCCAACAGGCCGAATTCAGCAAATTGCAGTGCCAGCAATTGCCCGCGGCTCGCCCCCAGAACGCGCAGGATGACTGTGTCATAAATTCGAGCAGCGCGCGCTGCGGCAATCGCGCCGAGCAGCACAGCGATCCCCGCCAGGACCGCGACAGAGGCAGCGGCCAGAATAGCCAGTGAAACCTGATCAAGGATCGCTCTCGCCTCATTAAGAATAGGACCAACTTCGATCACACTGGAGGATGGGAAGCTGTCGACCAGGCTGCGCAGCAGGCCGCCCGCTTGCGTGCCTTCCGGCAAATCAATCGTTGCCGCCAGATTATGCGGTGTGTCTTCCAGAGTATTGGGGGTGAAGACATAGACATTGTTGAAGCCGAGGCTTTCCCAGTCGATCCGCCGCAGATTGGCAACACGGGCGCTGCGTTCCACGCCGAGGATCGAAATGGTGATGACATCGCCCACATTGATGCCCGCCGCCTGTGCCAGGTCAATGTCGATGGAAACCAGATGCTCGCCATCATGACCCACATCCCACCACTCGCCTTCGACCACGACGTTTCCATCGGGCAGCGTATCGGCATAGGTCAGTCCGCGCTCTCCGCTCAGTCCCCATGCACCTTCGGGCAATTCTTCCAGATCGGCGACTACGATCGGCGCATCTTCGGGGCCATAGGAGAGGATAGATCCGCGCATGGTGGGCACCGCATCGACGGTGGCATCGGGCGAAATATCCGTCACGATGGTGTAGAATTGCGCAAGCCCGTCCTTGGGAATGTCGAGCACGAAATAATCGGGCGCGCGCTCTGGCACCGAGCGCTGGATATTGCCATCAAGGCTGGATTGCACCCCAGCCAGAAGGACAAAGGCAGACAGGCCAAAGCCCAATGCCGTGACAAGCGAACCGGTTGCGGCGCCGGGACGATGAAGATTGGCCAGCGCGGCACGGATAATCGGGTTGGATGGGCGCGGCGCACGCGTAGCCGCTGCCCTTATCGCGCGACCCAGCAGTGCGAGGAAGCCCAGCGTCAGCGCCGCCCCGCCAAGGAAGCCTGCCGACAAGAGCGGTCGCGGCGAAAATCCGATGGCAAGAATGGCAATACCGCCAAGGCCGATGGCAAGCGGTAGCGCGGCTCCGCGCCATTGCCGCGCCAGCGGTGATACGCGGGCGCGCATCAGTGCCATTGCCGGAAAATCGCGCGCCCGCACCAGCGGCGGTGCGGCAAACACCAGCGCAACCAGCAGCCCGAAGGCGAGTGCCCGCACCAGCGCCCAGACGTCGATTACAAAACCGGTGCTGACCGGCAGGAGCGACCCTAGCGCGCCAGCAAGGATCGGTGTTATCGCCACGCCAACCACCAACCCTGCTAGTGACCCCGCCAGCGCCGCCGCGCCGATTTCCAGCGCATAGATGCGAGTGATGTCGCGCGATGTTGCACCAAGGATCTTGAAGGTAGCAATCGAATTGCGCCGGGCTTCCAGATAGGAATTTACGCCGCCGCCAATGCCAATGCCCGCAATTACCAAAGCGGCAAGCCCCACCAGCGTCAGAAATTCGCCCATCTGGCTGACGAAACGCTCTGCCCCGGGAGAAGCGCGGTCAGCAGTGCGGGTGTCGAAGGGAACCTGGGGGAATGCCTCACGCAGCGCCTCCTCCACCTCTTCGCCATCGTGATTGCCGTCAAAAGCAAGGCGGGTTTTGCTTTCATACATGGCGCCCACCGCCGTCAATCCGGCCTGTTCGGGCAGGGTGAGGGGGACGATGATCGTCTGGCCAAGGGCAAAACCTTCGCTCAACCGGTCAGGCTCTTCAGCTATGATACCCGCAACTGTGACTGTCTGCGTACCGATGGTGATGCTGTCACCGGTTGAAACTCCCAGCCGCTCTGCCGCGCCGGGGGCCAGAAATGCATTGCTGCCCGCAGGCGCGCCCGAAGCGCCGACGCCTTCAAGCAGCAGCGTGCCATACATCGGGTAATTATCGGCAACTGCCTTCAGTTCGACCGGGACCGCGACATCGGGCGTGCTTGCCATCGCCTGCAGGCGGTAACCGGGGGACAGCGTGCCATATTGTGCAAGAAATACGCTCTCATCCTCTGTTAGTGGGCGCTGCCACAATTCAACTTCGAAATCGCCGCCCAGCAGCGATTGGCCTTGCAGGTCGAGTTCGCTCTGAATGGCGGAGGTCAGGCTACCAATGGCCGCCAGTGCGCCCACGCCCAGAAACAGACAGACGAGCAGCAGCCGCAATCCACGAAATCCGCTCGACAGGTCGCGCCGCGCAACGCCCCAGGCCTTACTCCAGCTAATAGCAGGATTGCGCATGGCGGTCAGACGCCCTGCCTGGCAGGAATTGTCACATCGCTGGCGATCACGCCATCGCCCAGCGTCACCACGCGATGGCATTTTTCTGCCAGCATTCGATCATGAGTGATGATGATGAGCGTCGCGCCGGTTTCCTCCCGGCGGTTGAACAGCATCTCAATCACGCTTTCGCCGGTGGCCGCATCCAGATTGCCGGTCGGCTCGTCAGCAAAGATCAACGGTGGGCGCGATGCGATGGCGCGGGCGATGGCAACGCGCTGTTGCTCACCACCTGAAAGCTGCGCCGGATAGTGGGTAAGCCGATGGCCAAGGTCGACTGCCTCAAGCTCTTCGGCGGCACGCTGCCAGGCACCATCTGTCCCAGCCAGTTCCAGCGGGGTGGCGACATTTTCGACCGACGTCATGGTTGGCAGGAGGTGAAACGCCTGAAGCACAATGCCGATGCGGCCGCGCCGCGCCAGTGCCAGCGCATCTTCATCAAGCTTGGTAAAATCCTCTCCCGCAACCGTGAGAGCACCTGAAGTTGCACGTTCCAGCCCTGAAAGCACTGCCATCAGCGAGCTTTTTCCGCTGCCGGAAGGACCCAGGAGCGCCAGCGTTTCGCCACTCTCCACATCAAGGTCTATTCCGCGCAGGATTTCTACAGCCGCATCGCCATCGCCAAGGGTCAGGCGCAGGTCACGTGCAGTAATTACATGGGAAACAGGGGCGGATTTGGGAAGGGGACTTGTCACCGCCTGCCGATGGCATAGCTTGGCATCATGAACAAGGCATACAAAAGACCATGGCGGGGCCGTAAAGGCGTTCTATCGATTGTGTCAGCTTCTGCGTTGGTATTCGCGCTGGTTGCCTGCGGGGCGGAGACACCCGTAACCGGGCAGTCTGCCGAGGAAGAGGAAACGCCGCATGAAATGATGCCGGTGATGGGGCCGGAACGGGTCATCCTCGGCTTTGGCGACAGTCTGATGGCGGGCTATGGTCTTGAGCAGGATGAAGGCTATCCCGAACGGCTCGAAGCGGTCATGCGGACACGCGGTATCAATGCGCGCATTATCGATGCGGGCGTTTCCGGAGACACCACGGCGGCAGGTTTGCAACGTATCGCCTTTGTGCTCGATAATCTCGATGCGGAGCCGGACCTTGCCATAGTGGAGCTGGGTGGAAACGATCTGTTGCGCAGTATTTCACCAGAGCAGACGCACGCCAATCTCAAAGGCATTTTTGATGCGCTGTCTGCGCGCGACATCCCTGTGGTGCTGATGGGCATGCGTGCCCCGCCAAATTACGGACCGGCCTTCCAGAATACTTTTGACAATATCTATCCCGCGCTGGCCGAGGAATATGATGCCGCCCTTGTGCCCTTCTTCATGGAACCGTTGGTGGCGGACCCCGAACTGTTGCAGTCCGACCGCATCCATCCCAAGGCCGAAGGGGTGGAGGAAATGGTCGCCCGGACTGTTGATAGGGTGATCGGTGCCTTGCCGCCCGTGGACGAAGCTGCGCAATAGGCTGCGGTCAATCTGTGGTAGCGGCAAGCTGGGAGAGCATGGGCCTTGGGGCTGTGGCTGCCCCGCTGAGTGAGAATACATGGTCTACGCCCTGTATGGTGATGACCAGCTTGCCCTGCTCGTTCATTTCCACATAGCCCTTGGATTTGAGATACCAGACGTGAAATTCGAAATTGTCGTCCGAACAGCCCAGTTTTTCCTGCAATAACCAGCCGACGATGCCCGCGTCGGAAGTGTTCTCCCTGCGCCGCTTGTAAAGCCGCAGGAGGATATTGGACTGTATCTTCGCATCGTTAATCGCGGTTTCTTCGTCTATCCCGATGTCACTGGTGAGCGAGAATGATCTGGGGGATTCGCTTTTTTCCGTCGCGTAGGACCGATCATATTCGGCGCGCTTCTCCGGGTCCTTCAGGAGGCGATAGGCCTCGACGATTTCGTGAAATTTGCTGGCATCATGCGTATCGCTATTATCGGGATGATACATTTTGGCAAAATAATGGTAGGCGAGCTCTAGAATTCGCGGCTCACAATCATGATCGACCTGCAGCAGGTCGTAATAATCGACGAAGCCCGATTCCCTATCCATTTGAGCAGTCCCAATCCGCCGAAAACCTTGCCCAGGCCACCATGCCTGATACCATTACCGCGGCAATCTATCCAAAGCATTGCGGCCTTGTCATCTCAAATGAAGCAACATCTGCCTTTAGTTGTCAGATAGGGCGGGGTAGTACTAAAGTTCCCCAATATTTCAGTTACTACTGCAATGACTCTCCGCAGTTCCATCGCTGATGCGCCAGGTGGCAGCATCTGCCGATATGCCCTGAAAAGGGCTGCGCTCCGTCCCGGTCAGCCAGACTTGCGATCCATTGTCGCGCAGTCTTTCAAACAGGGCATCTCGCCGCAGTGGGTCGAGATGGGCAGCGACTTCATCGAGCAACAGCAAGCCGGGGCGACCGCGCACAGCAAGATCGGCATGGGCAAGCGTCATAGCTGTCTCTTATACACATCTCCGAGCCCACGAGACTAGGCATGATCTCG
>OJBY01000267.1_pt1 | contig 32165 bp, 27 predicted proteins | sample 1591731 | NCBI WGS metagenome assembly OJBY01 (sample SAMN05416837, study PRJEB24817) | seawater metagenome | isolation source: Sea water | place: Canada:Atlantic | collected 2013-07
CCAGCATCAGTCCAAAGAACACCATAAGCGCGAAAAACAAGATGTAGAGGCGGTTATAGGTAAAGCCCAACATCGGAGTAATTTGCCAAGTGCCGCTCATCCACTGCGGCGTGATCACCGACTGGTTCAGCGGCCCAAAGATCGAGCGCGCTGCCTGTTGCAAGATCAAGCTGATCCCAAAGGTGGCTAGCAAGGTTTCAAGCGGACGTCCATAGAGGTGACGGATCACCAAACGCTCGATGATGACTCCGACCAACCCAGCCGCTAGAAAAGCGCCCGGTATCGCCACCCATATCGAGTATTCGATGGTGTTTGGCATCAGAGCTTGGACCACGTAGGTCGTGTAGGCGCCGATCATGATCATCTCGCCGTGCGCCATGTTGATGACCCCCATGACCCCAAAAGTGATCGCAAGGCCGATCGCTGCTAGTAGGAGCACCGAGCCCATGGAGAGGCCAAAAAAGGTGTTTTCGATCAATTTGTAGCGACTAGAGCGCGCCTGGATCGACTTCATAGAGGCATCGATCGCGCTAATTAAAACCGGATCGCTGCTGGCTTTTTTTAGCCGCGAGAGTACGTAAAAAGTTTCCATGTGCTGGGATTCGCCCAGCAGTTTGACGGCCTCAATCTGTCCTGGTCCTGCTTCTTTGGCTGTGATGCTGGCCAGCGCCATATCGATCTGTTTTTTAAGTTTTGGTTTTTGTTCGGCTTCGCGTGCCTCAAGTAGCAGCGGTAGGCTGCTTGCACTGGGCGTCGTGATAAAACTTTGTATTGCCTGCTCACGGATGCTTGAGTCTTCAGCAAAAAGCTTTAAAACTGCGAGCTCGTCTTGGATTTGAGAGCGTAAGCTGTTGTTAACTCGAATCTTTTTTAAGTTGCTTGAGTCAAATGTCTGGGTGCCTGCATCTCCGATGAGCGGAGTGGCTTTGCTTTTTTCAGGCCCTTCTGACTCCAAGATCACCACTTGTTGGGTGTCTTTGGTGAAGTGCAGCTGCCCCTCGGTTAGGGCTTCAAGCAAAGTAAGTGCTTTAGGGTGTTTCGATACCACGATGGCCTCAATCAGAATCGATAACTCAGATTTACTGGCTTTAGGCATCTGGCCAACGGCGTCTTCAAAACTAAGTGGAGCAGCAGATGCTGCATCCAACTCAGTGTCGCTTACCGGATCAGCGGATGTGGGTGTCAGCGTGTCGGTGGTTTTTCTCTCGGATGAGCCGACCGCTAGCTGACTGGTGGCGAGGTCTGCCTGAGGTTCAGCTGCCTGAAGCTGAGTGCTTAGAAAACAAGTCAGTAAGCAGGTCTGCAAGAGGGCGGTGAGGCGAAGATAGCGCATGAAAACTCCTCAATGGTGGGCATTTTGCTAAAAAGGCTCTGAGACTTGATGCCCCAGAGCCTGTTTTTAACCGTTAACCGCTAGGTGTCAGTAGTTTTGACCTGAGCACTTTTTGGTTTCGGTGTTGTAGTTACCGCAGTTGATGGCAGGGTCTTGCCAATCAGCTTCGATCTTCGCGCTCTCAGGCAAGAAGTCGGTCCAAGCATCACCGGCGATTTCTTTGGTTTGCGAGACGATCTCGAACTGGCCGTCTGCTTGAATCTCACCCATGAGAACGGGTTTGGTGAAGTGGTGGTTAGGCAACACTTTAGCCATACCGCCGGTCAAGTTTGGCACCTCGAGTCCGTACATAGCAGAGCGAACCGCATCGACTTCGGTGGTACCGGCTTTCTCAACTGCTTTAACCCAAGCGTTGAAACCGATGTAGGTCGCTTCCATCGGATCGTTGGTGACGCGTTTGTCGTCGCCAATGAACTTTTTCCACTGGGCGATAAAGGCTTTGTTGGTGTCGCCTTCAGCGCTTTGGAAGTAGTTCCAGGCCGCTAAGTGACCAACCAGAGGCGTGGTGTCAAAGCCTGAGAGTTCCTCTTCACCGACCGAGAAGGCCATGACGGGGATATCGGTTGCTGAGACGCCTTGGTTTGCCAGCTCTTTATAAAATGGCACGTTAGCATCACCGTTGACCGTAGAGATCACCGCAGTTTTCTTGCCAGCAGAGCCAAACTTCTTGATCTCACTCACGCGAGTTTGCCAATCAGAGTGACCAAAAGGCGTGTAGTTAACTGAGATATCGGCAGCAGCGACGCCCTTACTTTTGAGGTACGCCTCAAGGATCTTGTTGGTGGTACGTGGGTAAACGTAGTCAGTCCCCTCAAGCACCCAGCGCGTAACGCCTTCCTCAGCCATCAAGTAATCAACCGCAGGGATCGCTTGTTGGTTAGGTGCGGCGCCGGTATAGAAGACATTTTTCGAAGATTCCTCTCCCTCGTACTGCACCGGGTAAAACATCAGACCGTTGAGGTTTTCGATCACAGGCAACACGGACTTGCGTGAAACCGATGTCCAACCACCAAAGATCACCGATACTTTTTCTTTTTCCAGTAGCTCTTTGGCTTTTTCAGCAAACAGTGGCCAGTCAGAGGCGGGATCAACGACGACGGGAACCAGTTTTTTGCCGAGCAGGCCGCCTTTGGCGTTTTGCTCTTCAATCAACATGAGCACAGTGTCTTTGAGAGTAGTTTCACTGATCGCCATGGTGCCGGAGAGTGAGTGCAACACACCAACTTTGATCTCACCATCAAAGGTTTGTTCAGCGGCTGGTTTTTCTGCTGTTGCCGCGGTTTCTTCTTTGGGCTTGCTACAGCCGCTCAGTGCCAAGCTAGCAGCGCAAAACGATGCACCGACAAGCAGTTTGGCTTTGTTAAAAAGGGGCATGTGGACTCCTGTTGGGTTGTGGTATGACCAACTAAGAGTAAGCAAACTTCGTGCCAGTTGTTACACAAACCGGCGGTACTTTCACTTTATCTCACCTAACTTTACCTATTAGTACAAAAACTATCCTGCTGCAAAATGCCAACCTTATGCAGATCGCCCCGTACATTAAACCCGCGCCGTTAGTTGGTTGAAACTCAATCAGCCATAGGAGCGTGCGGTTTAGCGCTGCACGTAACTTAACTTTTAAGCGTGAGAGTTTTAGAGTTGAGTTTTAGACGCGTGGGCGGATCACGCTGGCAGATAAGGGTAGGGCTGGTTAAGTGATTTGCTCGCTTAGGCGTAAAACCCAAAAACAAAAAACCCGCTGGCTAGGCGGGCATTTTACTCAAGCAAATTAAGAGGCTTAGCTTGAGTTACTTAGCTAGCTTCAGTCAGATCGCGAAAGATCCAAGGGCGATTTTGTTTGGCTTTGGATTCAAAGGCCTCGATCGAATCAGCATCCTCCAAGGTCAAACCGATGTCGTCTAGTCCGTTGAGCAGGCAGTGCTTACGGAAGGGGTCGACCTCAAAGTGAAACACTTGTCCGCTTGGAGTGGTCACGGTTTGCGCCTCAAGATCGGTGGTTAGGCGGTAGCCATGGCTGTTCTCGGCTTCCATAAACAGTTGCGCGACGATCTCCTCGGGCAGCTCAATCGGCAACATGCCGTTTTTAAATGAGTTGTTATAAAAGATATCGGCGAAGCTTGGCGCGATTACGGTGCGAAAACCGTATTCCTCCAGTGCCCAGGGCGCGTGCTCACGCGAGGAGCCACAGCCAAAGTTTTTACGCGCAAGCAAAATCGTGGCACCGGCATATTCAGGCAGATTGAGCACGAAGTCGGGGTTGATTGGGCGCTGGGCGTGGTCTTGACCGGGGTAACCTTCATCCAGGTAGCGCCACTCATCAAACAGGTTCACACCAAATCCGGTGCGTTTGATCGATTTTAAAAACTGCTTTGGGATGATCTGGTCGGTATCGACGTTGGAGCGATCCAGTGGACAGACGAGACCATCTTGGGTGGTATAGGCTTTCATAAGTGTTCCTTTATTGGTTTCGCTGGCTGCTATGAGCCAACTGCGCGATTGATCTGGCTGACTGTGTTCTGACTCTAATTAACCAAAATGTCAGCTGAATCAGATCACCGCGCGTATCAGGCTAAGGTGGTCATTTGGCTATTTAAAAGCTGCGCACATCGACAAAGTGACCGGCGATCGCCGCCGCCGCCGCCATGGCAGGGGAGACCAAGTGCGTGCGACCGCCGTTGCCTTGGCGACCCTCAAAGTTGCGGTTTGAGGTGCTGGCGCAATGCTCACCGGGTTCCAGTTTGTCAGCGTTCATGGCAAGACACATCGAGCAGCCAGGTTCGCGCCACTCAAAACCGGCCTCAGAGAACAGTTTATCAAGACCTTCGGATTCTGCCTGAGCCTTAACTTGACCTGAGCCGGGCACCACAATCGCCTCTTTGACTGAGCTTGCGACTTTACGGCCTTTGATCACACCAGCCGCTTCGCGCAGATCCTCGATCCGTGAGTTGGTGCAGGAGCCGATGAACACCCGATCCAGCACGATCTCATCTAAACCCTGACCCGGAGTTAGCCCCATGTACTCATAAGCACGAGTAAAGCCGCTTTTTTGCACGTCGTTCTGGGCATCATCGAGCGTCGGCACGTTGGCTGAAACAGGGATCACCATCTCAGGAGAAGTGCCCCAGCTGACCTGAGGCTCGATGGTCGAGCCGTCGATCTCAATCAAGGTGTCAAAGCGTGCGCCCGGATCAGAAACTAAGGTGCGCCAGTAGTCAATTGCCTGATCCAGTATATCCCCGGTGGGGGCATAGGGACGACCGCTCACATAATCAATCGTGGTTTGATCGACCGCCACCATGCCCACGCGAGCGCCGGCTTCGATTGCCATGTTGCATACCGTCATGCGGCCTTCCATGCTCATGTCTTCAAACACAGATCCAGCAAACTCGATCGCATGTCCGGTGCCACCCGCTGTACCGATCTGCGCGATGATCGCCAGCACCACGTCTTTAGCGCTCACCCCAACGGCGAGTTTGCCCTCTACGCGGATCTGCATGTTTTTCATCTTTTTTTGTACCAAGCACTGAGTCGCCAGCACATGCTCAACTTCGCTGGTGCCGATCCCGTGCGCCAGACAGCCAAGCGCGCCGTGGGTGGCCGTGTGCGAGTCGCCGCAAACCACGGTCATGCCAGGCAAAACCAAACCTTGCTCAGGCCCCACCACGTGCACGATCCCTTGACGCACGTCGTTGATCTTAAATTCAGTCACACCAAACTCGTTGCAGTTGGCGTCCAGCGTCTGCACTTGGATTCGTGACACGGGATCTTTGATCCCGGCGATGCCCTCGGCGCGCTCGCGGATCGAGGTCGGCACGTTGTGATCGGGGGTGGCGATGTTGGCAGACAGGCGCCACGGCACTCGCTTCGCCAGCTTCAATCCCTCAAAGGCTTGAGGGGAGGTCACTTCATGCAGCAAGTGGCGGTCGATGTAGATCAAGGAGGAGCCATCGTCGCGTTTTTTGACTTCGTGGTGCGCCCACAACTTGTCATATAGGGTTTGCTTGTTGCTCATAGAGCCTCCGTGTGCGGTGGATTGCCGAAAACAAACTGCGATCTGCTTCATGATTCAATTTTAAAACAGACGGCAGCTGTCAAATGTCGACATTTGATAGAGTCACCATAACGCGACCAGAATCATAAATAAAATGAATTATATATATAGTATGTATAACTAATAATTATATATTTATCTGTAATTGCTTCTTTTTGGTGCATTTTACAGATGGCTTTGATGAGTTGTTTTAATCCGTAACTTCAAGAGTTTAGCGTCTACTTATCAGTTATATTTGCTCGATAACAACCACTATCCTACTTGGAAATATGCATGCCGCCAGATTCCGCCGCATCGAAGCCTAACGACAGAACCACCATCGAATACCCTCCAGCCGCTATTTTTGACGAACTCCTAACCATTGACGGGGCTAGGCCTTACGCCTCAGCCGTGCATGACTGGATTCAAAGCTCCAGCATCAATGAGCTCAGAAGTCTCTCGGATCAAGCCGGATCGATCATGTACCGTAAAGGGGTTACTTTTACGGTTTACTCGGACGCGGCAAACGTCGAGCGGATTATCCCGTTTGATCTGGTGCCCCGGATCATCACCGCCCAAGATTGGGAGTTGATTGAGCGCGGCTGTGCTCAGAGGATCACCGCACTCAACGCTTTTATCCATGACACTTATCATGATCAAAAGGCGATCAAGCAGGGCATCGTCCCGCCTGAGTATATCTTCACCAATCCTTGCTATGAGCCGTGGATGCAGGGGATTGATCTGGCTTCCCAAGTTTACTCGGCGATCAGCGGGATCGATTTGATCCGTGATAACGAAGGCAACTGGTTGGTGCTTGAGGACAACCTAAGAACCCCAAGCGGCGTCTCTTATATGCTCGAGAGTCGTAAACTTTCTGAGCAGCTGCTCTCGCCGGTGTTCGATAAGTACGATGTAGAGCCGATCTCTCACTACCCTGAACTACTACGTCAGACGTTGGCTGAAATCAGTGGACTTGAGCGTCCGCAAATCGTGGTGTTAACACCAGGTCGCTTTAACTCGGCCTACTATGAGCACGCCTTTTTGGCCAGTTCCATGAACGTGCCGCTGGTTCACGGCTACGATCTTCGTGTGCTCAACAACAAAGTGTTCATCATGACGGTTAACGGCCGCGTTCAAGTCGACGTGATCTACCGCCGCTTGGACGATGATTTCTTGGATCCGTTGGCATTTGACTCATCGACGATCTTAGGTGTGCCAGGTCTCATGAGTGCTTACCGGGCAGGTAACGTCGTGATCACCAACGCACCGGGCACCGGTATTGCGGATGACAAATCGGTTTACCCCTATGTGCCGGACATGATCCGTTACTATTTGGGAGAGGAGCCGATCCTACAAAATGTCCCCACTTATCAGTGCCGGGACCCTAAACAGCTTGATCACGTGCTCAAAAACCTAAGTGAGCTGGTGGTCAAAGAAACCCGCGGCAGCGGCGGCTACGGGATGCTGATTGGACCTAAGTCCTCCAAAGAGCAGATTGAAGAATTTGCTCGCAAGATCAAGGCGAACCCCAGTGATTACATTGCTCAGCCGACGATTAGCTTGTCGACTTGTCCCACCCTTGTCGATGAAGGGGTTGCTCCGCGTCATATTGATTTGAGGCCATTTATCTTGGCTAGCGGCGACAAGGTCAGATCTGTGCCAGGCGGGTTGACCCGCGTTGCGATGAAGCAAGGGTCTTTGGTGGTCAACTCCTCACAAGGCGGCGGTGTCAAAGACACTTGGGTGCTTAAAAGCTCACCTGAGCACTTATCTTTTGGTGCTGAAGACGCAGCCTCAACTACCGGCGCAGCGAAATCTAAGGCGACTAATGCGCCCTCCAAATCTGGATCAGCCAAACAGATCTCTCCTAAAACAAAATCAGCAGGAGCGGCCCAATGAAAATGCTACTTTTATCCACCTCAGACTGTATCTACTGGTTGGCTCGCCAAGTTGAGCGCATGGTTTGTTACGAGTATCTGTTTGAGCAAGCCACTCACGGCGGCAAACCGCGTGATCCAGCGGGTTTTTACAGCGGATTTTACTACTACCCTTGTGAGGCGATATCGGGCACCGACGCGGCTCACTTGCGCGAAAATCAGATTCCCAAACTCGGAGAGCAAATCAACCAAAACGTGCAGCAGGTGCGCGGTGTGATTTCTCAAGAGACCTTTGAGCTGTTTAACTTAGTTAAGCGCCTATGTGACTCGGGTTCCTACCGAGCCGCCTCTTTTCAGGTTGAGGCCTGCCGAGCAGCGATGAACTTTGAAGCAGATATCGTGAGACTTTTTTGGCAAATGGGCGTCTACTCAGAGCGGATTGATCTGGCCTACACCTGCAACAAAGACTCATCCGAGATGACGATCAAGCTCAACGAGATCGTCCAGCAACTACCGGCCAACACACGCTGGCAAGAGCTGATGCGACCAGCTGACCGCTTGGCTGGCTCAGGGGATCGCCGAGACTTTATTGCTTACCAGAACATGTTCAGTGAGCTAGTGGCACAGGGGATATGATTATGAAACTACAGATTTCTCACCAAACCAATTACGGCTACGCAGACAAAGCTCGTCACAGTGTTCAGTACCTTCGCATGACGCCATGGATCATGGAGCACCAGAAGATTGAGAACTGGAGCATCATGTTGCCATCAATCGGACACATCACCTCCGACGGTTTTAACAACACACTCACTACCTTGATTCGTTCAGAGTCACATAATTCTTTGCAAATTCAGGCAAGTGGGATCGTTGAGATCGACACCAGCACCAAAAGTCTGCCTTTGGGCTCTACCGATCCCATGGTTTATCTGTGCCCAACTCGTCTGACCACCTGTTCCGCGGAGATGCTGGATTTTGCTAAACAAGCTGGAGCCGCGCCAAATCTAAAAGCCATGCAACAGTTTGGCGCCAAACTGCTTGAACGTGTGCCCTATACGTCAGGGACGACTGGTGTGAAAACCAGCGCTGAAGACGCGTTTGTTGAGTCGAGCGGAGTTTGTCAGGATCACGCGCACATCACCATCGCGGTAGCGCGCGCTCTGGGTGTTCCGGCAAGGTATGTCTCAGGCTATCTGTACACCACTGACGTTAATCACCTTCAGTCTCATGCTTGGGCAGAATTGTGGTTTGATGGTGCTTGGTATATGTTCGACGTCTCAAACCAGTTGTATACTCCGCAGTGTCATGTTTATGTCGCTTTTGGGCGAGATTACAACGACGCAGCACCTCTTCGAGGCACGCGTTTGGGCGGCGGCAACGAAACCATGAACTCTCAGGTCTGGGTCAATCGGATCGACTGACATTTTTCAGGCTTTATCAAGAGGAGCTTGGCTCCTCTTTTTTTATAGGATTTATCAGATGACTTACTGTGTGGGTGTTCACGTTGAAGACGGACTGGTGTTTGTATCGGACACTCGAACCAATGCGGGAATCGATCATATCTCGACGTTTCGTAAGATCAACTTCTACCAAATCGAAGGTGATCGCATACTGATCCTACAAACTGCGGGGAATCTAGCGACCTCTCAGTCGGTTTTTGCAAAAATCCAGCAAGACATAACTGAGGGTGCTGAGCGCAATCTACTCAACACTTCTACCATGCACCAAGCGGCGCTCATGGTCGGTGAATACGCCCGTGAAGTCACCCGTCATGCCCAGTCAGTGGCCGATAAGGTTAAAGGGTTCACCAGCTCGTTTATCTTGGGCGGGCAGATCAAGAACCAAGAACCTGAGCTTTATCAGATCTACACCGAAGGCAACTCGATCCACAGTACGCCTGACACCCACTTTTTTCAGATTGGTGAAGTCAAATACGGCAAACCGATTTTGGATCGCTCATTGACCTTTGAGTCCAGCATAGAGGCAGCGCTCAAAGCGGCGCTGATCTCTTTTGATTCGACCATCCGATCCAACTTATCGGTGGGTTTCCCGCTTGATCTGATTGTTTATCACAAGGGTAGCTTGTCGATCAATGAGCCGCTCAGGATTGATCGCGACGATGAGTATATCTCGCAAATCCGTGTGATCTGGAACGAAGGCCTCAAAAAGATCCTAGATGAAGTGCCTCACGTGCCTGAGCACTACAGCACCAGCCAAAGCCCTGACAAGCCGACTCCCAGTCAGTCTAAAACTAGCCCAGCTTCAGCTAAAAAAACCAAAGCTTAGTCAAATGCCAACCCTAGCAAGCACATGACCGAAGCCCAGCTACGCGCTTTTTGCACCGTGATGCAAGTGGGCAGCGTCTCGGCTGCTGCACAAACTCTTTTTTTGTCGCAGCCAGCAGTGACTAAGCGCCTGCAGGCACTTGAGGCGATGCTCGGGGTTACGCTGTTTGATCATATCGGGCGCAAGTTGGTGCCAACTCCCGCAGCACTCAAATTGTTGCCAGAGGCGCGCCGCTGGCTCAGTGAGTTTTCCGCGCTCAAGCATGAGCTCAAGACCCCTGAGCTGACGCTGCAGGGAACCATCACGCTTGGCACCTCTCACCACTTCGGTCTTCACCACTTAGCACCGGTTCTGGTTGCCTGGCAGCAGCAGCACGCTGAAGTGGAGCTAGACGTGCGCTTTGTTGACTCTGAGGAGGCGCACCTTGCTGTGCACTCAGGGCTGCTACCCATGGCATTTATGACGCTGCCAGGCGAGGCAGAGCAGCGGCGCGAGCCGGACTGCTCCTACTTAGAACTCGTGGCTGACCCGCTTTACTTTGTGGCGGCGCGTGATCATGTTTTATCTAAGAGGCAGATCGATCTGCAGCTGCTCAGTGAAACCAAGGCTCTGTTGCCAGACATGCATACCTACACCACCCGGCTGGTGCTTGAGGCCTTTGCAGGGGAACGCATCCGCTTAAGTTTGTCTAACTCAGGCAATACGCTTGAGTCGATACGCGCGCTGGTGGGCGCTGGTCTGGGCTGGAGCGTGCTACCGCAGATTTTAATCGATGACTCTTTGGTCAAACTGGATCTCGAACAGGACCCCAAGCTCTCGCGCTCGCTTGGCATCATGCGGCACACCCAGCGCACGCTCTCCTTACTTGATCAAAGCTTTTATGAGTTTGTGACCCAGTACTTCAGACAAATGCCCGCCGTAGCCAACCACTGATAGGTCGCCCAAATCTTCTGCTTTTTTTAGAACTTAAGCTGTTTGGTTGCTTTGATTGGCTTTATTACCCAGACCTTTAATTGAGTTAATCAAAGGGCTTAATCCCCGTTAACTGAGTCAAGGTGCGCTTTGGTTCAGGCTCTTAAAGCCGTTGCTTGGCTTGGCAGTGGGGCATTGATTAACTACAGTGTCATGTCAAATCTCAAAGTCAGATCAATTACGCCACTTGAGTTTCTCGCGCAGGCTCACCACCTCCCCGATGATGGTCAGCGTCGGCGCGGGCAACTCATGATTGGCGACTTTAACCGCGATATCACTGACTGTGCCGACCAGCACTTCTTCGTCCGGCAAAGTGCCCTTGGAGATCAGCGCGCAGGGCATATCGCTACGCATGCCGTGATCGATGAGCTTTTGAGTGAGCTCAGCTAGCCCGCCTAGCCCCATGTAGATCACCAGTGTCTGGCGCTCAAACACCAGCTCGCCCCATGGCAGATTTAGGGTGCCATCTTTTAAGTGACCGGTCAAAAAGCGCACGCTTTGAGCATAGTCTCGGTGAGTCAGCGGGATACCAGCATAAGCGCCGCAGCCAGCCGCCGCGGTGATACCAGGTACCACTTGAAACTTAACACCCTTAGCAAACAGCGTCTCAATCTCCTCACCGCCGCGCCCAAAGATAAAAGGATCGCCGCCTTTGAGGCGACAAACCCGCTTACCTTGTTTGGCGTGTTCAACCAGCAGCTCGTTGATCTGAGGTTGGGGCACGGCATGATCCGCTTTGGCTTTACCCACATAGATCCGCTCAGCATCGCGGCGAACCAGATTCATGACCTCCGGGGACACCAGTCGGTCGTATAGAACCACATCGGCTTGTTGCATCAAGCGCAGCGCTTTAAAGGTAAGCAGCTCAGGATCACCAGGCCCTGCGCCAACCAAGTAAACCTCACCCTCAGGTTCGCGGAAGTCTTTGAGTAAGCCGGGCATAAGCGCGTCAGCCTTGGCACGGTCGCCGGACAACACGGCTTGACCGGCGGGTCCTGCGTAGACATTTTCCCAAAAAACTCGGCGGATCTCAGGATCTTTGATCGCGGCTTTAGACTCTGCCCGCCACTCACCTGAAAACTGCACCAAATCACCCATGCGTGCAGGTATGGTGGATTCAAGCTGGGTGCGCACTTGACGTGCGATCACTGGCGCGCGGCCCCCGGTGGCAATCGAGATAATCAGCGGAGATCGATCCACGATTGCTGGCACGATAAAGCGGCAGTTCGGCGGATCATCGACCGCGTTGACCAGCAGATTCATGCGCTCGCAGTCTTTAAACACGCGGGCGTTAACGGGCTTTGAGTCGGTAGCTGCTATAACTAGGCGGTAGTTTTTAAGTTTGCGGCGCGCCAGGCGACTGAAGCGAGCCGGGTAGGCACCTTTGATGTGCTTGCCGCCGGTTTTTGTGACCAGAGCTGCCAGCTCATCGCATATATAGGGGCTCAGCACATAAATAGCGGGGCCGGTCGGCGCGATCAAGCAGGCTTTGCGGTAGGCGATGCTGCCGCCGCCGATGAGCAACACCTTTTGGTTGGTGAGTTTTAAGCCGATGGGCAAGACGTCCAAACAGAACTCCGGTTGGGTTGTGAGTCAACTTAAAGCACGCGCTGTGCCAGATTGACTAAAGCGGCGCAAAACTTATGCGTTAAGTCGTATGTTTAAAGCGAGACGCTAAAGTTATACGTGTGTCGCCGCGGCAGATCAACCGATATGGGTTTTACCGCCCATGTAGCTTTGCAGTTTGGCCGGGATCGCAATCTTGCCGTCTTCGGTTTGGTGGTTTTCCATGATCGCCAGTAGCGCTCGCCCAACCGCAAGGCCGCTGCCATTTAGGGTGTGCGCGAGCACAGTTTGTTTGTCCTGCTTGAAGCGCGCCTTGAGTCTGCGCGCCTGAAAGTCGCCGCAGTTAGAGCAGGAGCTGATCTCCCGGTAAGTGTTCTCACTCGGCAGCCAGACCTCAAGATCGTAGGTTTTTACCGCACTAAAGCCCATGTCCCCAGCGCAAAGCAGCATCACCCGGTATGGTAGCTCAAGCGCCTGCAAGATTCCTTCGGCCTGAGCGGTCATGACCTCAAGGAGCTGCATGGATTGATCTGGAGCGGCGATGTTGACCATCTCCACCTTTTCAAACTGGTGCTGGCGGATCAGGCCTCGAGTATCGCGGCCAGACGAGCCAGCCTCTGAGCGAAAGCAGGGCGTGTGCGCGGTGAACTTAAGCGGCAGCGAGGCTTCATCTAGCATCTGATCGCGCACCAGATTGGTGAGCGGAACTTCAGCGGTCGGTATCAGGTAGTTGCCGTCCTCTAATTTATAGAGGTCTTCGGCAAATTTGGGCAACTGACCCGTGCCATAAAGCGAGTCACTGTTAACGATATAAGGCACATAAACTTCGGTGTAACCTTGCTCGGTGTGAAAGCTGAGCATGAACTGGATCAGTGCGCGGTGCAGCTGCGCCAGCTCACCCTTAAGCACGCTGTAGCGTGAGCCGGTGATCTGAGCGGCCACCCCAAAGTCAAGCAAGCCCAGCGCCTCGCCCAGGTCTGAGTGCTCTTTGGGAGCGAAAGTAAACTCACGTGGCTCACCAATCCGGCGAACCTCGACGTTTTCTGCTTCATCGCGCCCGGCAGGGACGCTGGCGTCGGGCAAGTTAGGCAAGCGCAGCGCCGCATCTTGGATCTCCTCCATCAACTCACGCAGCTCAGTTTCCCGCGCTTTAAGCTCATCACTCAGCGTGTTCATCTGCGCCATGATCTCGCTTGCGTCCCCGCCGTCTCGCTTGATCTGTCCGACTTGCTTGGCGCCGGCGTTGCGTTTGGCTTGCAGCTCCTCAGTTGCTTGCTGCAGCGTCTTGCGCCTGGCTTCAGTGCCTTCCCAAAAGTCGGTATCTAGCGTCACGCCGCGCTTGGCGAGCGCTTGGCTGACAGCAGCCAAATCGTTACGAAGGAGCTTGGGATCAATCATGAGTCACGGATCAGTTAAAGATTGCGCCAATCTTATCAAACCCCGCTGCTTTTGTGTGACCGTGGCCGCTTAAGAGGTGCCTAAGCTTTTAGCAAAATGTCATCAATCTCAGACTCGCCAATTGGCTTGGGCTTGACGCAGGTTGGATACGGCTAATGTGGGCATTTTGCCACTTGCTGGTTTAACACTTAAGGGTGTGAAGTCAGGCGCTATCGGTTAAAATCTGGTTTTTACGCACGCAGAATCAGTTTCATGGCCAAATACGAATACACCTTGCAGCCCATTGATGCGCGGATCACCCCCGATGAGTTTCGCGCCGCGCAGATGGAGATGTTCGCCAAAACCAATCAGCCAAGCAAACAAACTTGGTTGATTTTGGCTGCGGTCGCCCTGGTGGGACTGGGCGGTGTGATTTACTTCAGCGGCATCTCAAGTGTCTTTTTCTGGCTGCTTTTGGTTGGGGTGGCGCTGTACTTTTTGGTTAAGTTTGTCGGGATCAAGTGGTATGTAAAGCGCGAGCTGGCCAAGCAAGAGATCCCCACTGAAGTTACCCAGATGAAGCTGGGCTTGCAGCCACACGGGATCGTGATCTCCATGCCCAACTCCATGGCTGATCAGATGATGTCGGGCATGAACAAAAACCAGCGCATGATGGTGAAAAACCGCCCCATGAACGGTGATATCGCTTGGAAAAATATCTCGGATTATACCGAAACCGACAACTTCTTAGTGGTGACATTTAAGCTGCGTGGCCAAGACGGCTCTCAAGTGATCCCTAAGAGACTATCGACGCTCAACTTCCCAATCGAGCGCCTAAAGCAGCACCTTAAAGAAGACGTAAAACTCTAAAACCAATCAACGCCTAAAATTAACCGGCCAATTTGGCTGGTTTTTTTATGGATTGATTGGTTTTACTTAAGGTGGCGATCACCCGCAAAACCATACTTGCACAGAGCCTTACTCACTTTCACGGCTGATTTGGTTATGATCGTTTCAGGGTTTGAAGATGCTTCGCCCAAAAACTTTATAAACAAAGAACAGGAGATACCATGGGAAACCATATTGGCTTAAACGACGAATACACCAAACAAATCACCGAGCATTTAAACCTGCTGCTTGCTAGTTCTCAGCAGTTCTACATGAACGTGCGCGGCTACCACTGGAACGTAACCGGTGAGCACTTTTTTGAACTGCACGTTAAATTTGAAGAGCTCTACAACGAGCTGATCTTGCAGATCGATGAGATCGCTGAGCGTATCTTGACGCTGGGTAAAACTCCGCTGCATACCTATGCTGATTACGGCGAGATCAGTGTGATCGAGCAGACCAAAGACGTCACTGGCGGCAAAGACTGCGTTAAACAGATACTTGCAGGCTTTGATCAATTGCTTGGTCTTGAGCGCAAGATCCTATCGGCTGCGAGCGAAGAGGGGGATGAGGGTACGGTCGACCAGATGACTGGCTATATCTCCGCTCAAGAAAAACACGTCTGGATGTACAGCGCCTTTTTAGGCAAATAGTAGATCGGTGATAAAGCGCCCTAAGTGAGGGCGCTTTTTTTTGGGCGCACCGACCGTGCGCAAACAGCAGCATCAAAATTTTCGATGCTCTCAGATTGGTGACATTTTGCTTCACTGCTCAGGTAATCTGCCACGCCCGTCGGTTAAAGCGCCCCTAACGCATTGATCTGTTTAACTTAATTCGACCTAACTCAAGGATGTTCAAATTTACATGACTCAACCTGTTGATGGGGCAGAACTCAAGCGTCTAAATAAACTCTGGTCACTGGGCTTGATGGATTCTGGCACTGAAGATCGGTTTGATCGAATCACGCGCATGGCGAGGCGCTTGTTTGACTTGCCGATTGCAATGGTGGGACTGATAGACGACGAACAACAGTGGTTTAAGTCTTCTTTGGGGGCAGATAAGGCGTCCGTGCCTAGGCATGAGGTCTTTTGCGATATCACTCTCGATCAGGATCAGGTTTTAGTAATAGAGGACACCTTAAGTCACGACAGCTACCGACAATATGAGGTTGTTGAGGGAGATGCTGGCGTGCGGTTTTATGCCGGTTACCCGCTTAAAGTCGATGGGGAAAAGCTGGGCACCCTGTGCGTTCTCGATGTTAAACCTCGTAGCTTTAGTGACGCTGATCAACAGGCGCTTAAGGATTTGGCCGGTTTGGTTGAGGAGCAGTTGAAGCTGAGCGGCTTTGCTTTCACCGATGAGTTGACTCAGCTACTCAACCGTCGCGGCTTTGTTTCATCGGCAGCTCACTCGATGGCTCTTCTTCGGCGGTATCAAATCCAAGCTGCGCTGGTGTTTGTGGATCTGGATAATTTTAAAAGTATCAATGACACCCATGGACACGCTGAAGGTGATGCTGCCCTCAGCGCCATGGCCAGTGTGATGCAGGCCACTTTTAGAGAGTGTGATTTGCTCGCGAGATTGGGCGGTGATGAGTTTGTGGCGCTACTGCCGGCCAGTAGCGCCAAACAAGCCCAGATTGCGCTTAAAAGACTTGATGAGGCGCTAAGTGCCTATCAAACAGGTGCGGGCAAGCCTTACGGGCTTAAGTTTTCAAGTGGTATCAGTGAGTATGATCCTGAAGGGTCTGACAGTATTGCTGAGCTTTTAGAGCAAGCTGATCGACTCATGTACCAGCACAAAACCAGCAAAATTTAGCGGGAGACAGCTCAAGCAAGATTACCCGTGGGCTGGGTTGGTAAAGATCTTTGATGGCTGCAGACAGGCGATTGGCTGAGCCCTTAGGAGTTTGGGATCTGTCAGTCAGATCGCTTAAGGTTTGCACAAGCTGCACGCTTTACGGCACACTTAAAACCGTTTCCATTTTGCTAGAGCTGAACCGCCTTGAACCTGCCTGTGTCACCGATTGAGTCGCGCTCGGTTGCTGAGTTTACCGAAAGCGCTTACCTGAACTACGCCATGTACGTGATCATGGATCGGGCGCTGCCGCATATCGGCGATGGGCTTAAACCGGTGCAGCGACGGATCATCTTCGCGATGAGTGAGCTGGGTCTCAAGGCCTCAGGCAAGCCCAAAAAAAGTGCGCGCACCGTGGGTGATGTGCTGGGTAAGTACCACCCGCACGGGGACTCAGCTTGTTACGAGGCGATGGTGCTTATGGCGCAGCCATTTAGCTATCGCCACCCGCTGATCACCGGTCAGGGCAATTGGGGTTCACCCGATGAACCCAAGTCTTTTGCTGCGATGCGCTACACCGAGGCGAAACTCTCCCACTACGCTCAGGCGCTGCTTGAGGAGCTGGGGCAGGGGACAGTTGACTGGCAGGACAACTTTGACGGCTCGCTTAAAGAACCCATGGTGCTGCCAGCGCGCGTTCCTAACATACTACTGAACGGCTCAACCGGTATCGCGGTTGGTATGGCAACCGATATCCCTCCGCACAACTTGTTAGAAGTGATCGACGGGGCGATCGCGCTGCTGCGAAAGCCTAGCATGAGTAGCGAAGATCTGTGCGCGATCATACCAGGGCCTGATCTGCCAACCGAGGCGGAGATCATCACTCCTAAAGCCGATCTGCTTAAGATTGCTGAAACAGGACGTGGCAGCTACAAGATGCGCGCCCGCTACTTTGTTGAAAAAGCCACCAAGCAAAACCCCAACCCGCAAATCGTGATCACCGCGCTGCCGTATCAAGTCTCAGGCAACAAAGTGCTTGAGCAGATCGCCTCTCTCATGCAAAACAAAAAGCTGCCTTGGGTAAGTGATCTAAAAGACGAGTCTGATCACGAAAACCCTTGTCGACTGGTGATTGAGGCCAGATCCAACAAGGTGGATATCGAGCAGCTGATGAGCCACGTGTTTGCTTCAACCGATCTGGAAAGTAGCTTTCGGGTGAATCTGAACATCATCGGGCTCGACAATCGCCCGCAAGTTAAATCGATCAAGTCGATACTTGCGGAGTGGCTTGAGTTTCGCCGCAGCACCATCACGCGTCGTCTTGAGCACCGCCTAGGCAAGATCGATGCGCGCCTGCACATCTTGGCCGGTCTCATGATCGCTTATCTCTCGATCGATGAGGTGATCCGCATCATCCGTGAGGAGGAAGACCCTAAGCTTGAGCTAATGCAGCGTTTTGGTTTGTCTGAGATTCAGGCTAACGCGATCTTGGATTTGCGCCTGCGCCAGTTGGCTAAGATTGAGGAGTTTGAACTTAAGAGCGAACAAGATGCGCTTGAGCTTGAGCGCCAAGGAATTGCCGATAAACTGGGTAATCCAGGATCCATGACCAAGCTGATGATCAAGGAACTTAAAGAAGATCAAAAAACCCATGGAAATGCCCGCCGTTCACCCATCATCGAGCGAGCAGAAGCAGTTGCCCTTAAAGAGACTGATTTGTTGCCAGCTGAACCGATCACGGCGGTGATCTCAGAGGCGGGCTGGATACGAGCTGCCAAAGGCCATGACATAGACGCCACTAGCATGAACTACCGAGCGGGCGATGGTTTCTTAAGTTCAGCCTTGGGTAAAACCAACCAAAACTTAGTGCTGCTTGGTTCAACCGGCCGGGCTTATAACCTACCAGCCAGCACCTTGCCCTCCGCCCGATCTCAAGGCGATCCGGTTTCCAGTCGTCTGAGCCTTAAGGACGCCTCAATCACTCAGCTGCTGATGCCGGAAGCTGACGACTGCTTGATTATGGGCAGTGATGCGGGGTATGGGTTTATCTGTGAAGCCGGAAGTCTGGATACCAATCAAAAAGCCGGGAAACAGTTGGTGAGCTTGCCTAAAGGTTCCAGCTTGCTTAAGGCTGACATTTTACCTATCGATGCCGATAAGATCGCCGTGATCTCAAGTGGCGGGCGGCTGCTCGTCTTTGGGCGCGAGGATTTGCCCGTCCTCTCCAAAGGCAAAGGAAATAAGCTGATGAATTTGTCTTCGGGTGAAACAGTCGTCGGGATTTGCGGATTCACAACAGGCGCGACACTCAAAGTGGTTGCGGGCAATCGGCATGTGCGCTTAAATGCTAAGGATCAAGCACTTTATGAGGGCAAGCGTGCCACTCGAGGTTTGCTTTTACCCAAGGGCTTCCAGCGCGCCGTTCATGTGTGTGTTGATGAGACATAAATCTTGGATGGCCCATAATTAAATCCACGAACGACAGATTGCAGGAAGACAGCATGAGTGATAATTCAGATGACCCTAACAAATCCAAGCCGCCTAAAGTGGATGATCAGGTTATCGATGAAAACTTGTCAGACGATGATCTAGATGCGCTGCTTTCAGCTGACATCAAAAGCTCATCTAGACCGCCGACAAACCCCTTTCGCGAGACTGAAGAGCCCTCCGAGCACAGCAATCTGCTCAGCGAGCTGACCGAGTCAGACGACAGTGATGAAGATGAAGTAGTTGACTACTTTGCTGATGATGAAGATCAGTCATCGTCTTTGGTTCTAGAACTAGAAGACGTGGATGAAGAGCCTACTTTTGCCTCGCCGCAAAAGCCCTCTGAGGTTGTTAGCAAGTCAGAGCCAATTGAATCGGTAGATTTTGGCTTCGAGTATGAAGCGCCAGAGCAAGACACACATGAGTTTGAGGTGCCTGAAGAGCTTCTGGGGGAATCTGCTGATGCACAAGACGAGGCCCCGCAAGTTGATCTTGAAGACTACACGCCCTATCAAAACAGCGTGGATGATCAGACTGACTTGAGAGACACGACTGAGCTGTTAAAGACACTGGGTGAAGAACTGCCTGAGCAGCAAGAAGTTCCCAAATTCATCGACGATAGCTTGAGCACTGAGGAGTCAAGCAGCTCTGATCCTGTTCACTCTCCTGATTTGGACCAAGCGGCCTCAAACGAGCAGTCTGAACCAGTTGTAAATCCTGAGCCAGTGCCCAAAACCGCGCCTGCTGCAGTCGCTCGAAGTGCCTCAGTTTTGTCTGTTAATAAAGTAACTGTTCAAGCCAAACCTACTTCAAACCCAACCGTATCTACCAAAGGAAATATCAACATGAGCGTTCAAGAATCACAAATCGAAAAAATCCTATCAGCCATTGATGAGCTGAAGCGCAAATTACATGGCATGAACAGCGACTTTTATAACGCTGCTACCGAGTCAGCTGCTTTAATCAGTGAAGTTCGTGAGCTTGAAGTTTCTAGCAGTGATGCTCAGGACTTCACCGCCACTTACACTCAAAGCCGCGAGCTGCGTAAGAACTTGGTTGAATCACGCAAAGCCTTTAACGTACTCGCCAGTGCGATTGATGAGCTTGAAGAAGCGCTTGAATCGGACCTTTACGCTGTTCAGAAAAACGGCTAATTAGTTAAGCCCGACCAGCGCCTATAGGCTGGTGGTCGGGATCTTGAGCTCCTTGGGTATCGAAAAAACCACGTTTTCCGGTATGCCGTCAAACTCTTGCGGAGGGTTTGCACCCATATCCACCAGCTTTGAGATAACCTCACTGATCAATACTTCAGGCGCAGACGCCCCTGCAGTTACTCCTATCGTTTGACATCCATCTAGCCAGCTAGCTTTAAGCTCTTTAGCGTCATCGATCAGATGAGCATTTACGCCCATGCGCTCGGCCAATTCCCTGAGTCGGTTAGAGTTCGAGGAGTTTGGTGAGCCCACCACGATCATCAAATCGCAGCGCGCGCTGAGTATCTTGACAGCGTCTTGACGGTTTTGAGTGGCATAGCAAATATCGTCTTTTCTAGGACCTTCGATCTTCGGAAAACGCGCTCTTAGTGCGTCGATGATCTGAGCGGTATCATCCATGGATAGGGTGGTTTGCGTGACATACGCGAGTGGCTCATCAAGGCTGGCATTTAGCTTGAGCACATCATCGGTGTTTTCAATTAGGTGAATCTGGCCTTTATCGGAATGATAGCGCCCCATGGTCCCCTCGACTTCAGGGTGACCGGTGTGACCAATCAAAACCGCGTTGACGTTTTGCTCAGCGTACTTGGCGACTTCTAAGTGAACTTTGGTGACCAGCGGACAGGTCGCATCAAAGACTTGAAGTTTTCGCGCCTTGGCCTCCATAGCTACTTCGGTTGAGACACCGTGTGCGCTAAAGATCACCACCGAATCGTCTGGCACTTCGCACAGCTGATCAACAAACACAGCGCCGCGTCTCGCCAGATCATCGACGACATAGCGGTTGTGCACCACCTCGTGACGGACATATATCGGCGGGCCAAATAACTCCAAAGCCCGGTTAACTATGGTAATCGCCCGATCAACCCCAGCGCAAAAGCCTCGGGGATTTGCCAGCAAGATATCCATAAAACCTCAAGTACATGCAAAACCTTATTATAAGGGCTTAAGCGCTCGGGGGTGATATTGCCCGTGTTAATATGCGTTTATTTAGCGATCAGGTGAGCCTATGAGTGCCAATCTCTTTATCATATCTGCCGCGTCAGGCACGGGTAAAACTTCACTTGTCTCTGAGCTGCTCAAATCAGTTGAGGGGCTGACGGTTTCGGTTTCCCACACAACCCGCAGCCCTCGGCCAGGTGAGATTGACGGCGATCACTATCATTTTATTGATACCAAAACCTTTGAAGAGCACATAAAAAATGGTCATTTTTTAGAGCATGCTCAGGTGTTTGAAAATTATTACGGTACCTTGCTGCAGACGGTGGAAGCGCAGCTAGCTGACGGATTGGACGTGATCCTTGAGATTGACTGGCAGGGCGCTGAGCAGGTTGCAAAGCGTCTGCCAGATGCGATCAGTATCTTTATCTTGCCGCCTAGTTTACAGACGCTGCATCACCGTTTGAGTAATCGCGGTCAGGATTCAGAAGAGGTGATTCAAAAGCGCTTAGCTGGCGCGATCCTTGAGATGTCTCAGCATCAAAACTTTGATTATCTGGTCATCAATGATGAGTTTGAAGTGGCCCTGAGGGACTTACAGTCAATCATACGCTCAGCTCGCTTAAAAACAACTCGCCAGCGTCAGCAACAAGCGGCACTCATCGAGGCTTTGATTTAGGCGTGAGGATAGATAGTTGTTGAGATCAGGACTGCAAAATGTTAATATTCGTCCTCAATTTTTAAGGTGAAGCGTTATGGCACGAGTGACTATAGAGGATTGTTTGCACAGCGTGGATAACCGCTTTGAGCTGGTTTTGGTTGCTTCTAAGCGTGCTCGCCAACTAGCAAAGGGTATCTCTGAGCCGATGCTTGAGTGGGAAAAAGACAAGCCCACTGTTATGGCGCTGCGCGAAATTGCTGCTGGTAAAATTGACCGCAGTATCTTGACTCAAAAAGATCATGATCTGGTCAGCTCATCTTTCGTTGATCAGGTGCTTGGTGAAGATCTGTTTGGTTAAACATCGCGATTGATAAAAGGCCCTTATTCGGGGCCTTTTTTGTGTGTGGTGTTTTTGTTTATTCGTGCTAGATTATAAGGATACCAATCCATCAGCCAGCAAGGCTTAGTCTGTGCTGCCATAGGCTGTCTGTTTTATTTGGAAAAAAACTTTTAGATGAAGACCCTAATCCGTGATGAACAGCGTAACCCGCTGGACATTTGCCTCAAGCAGATCAAGCACCTGACCGGTTATCCCTTGATTGAGCTGAGTATACGAGATCTCTGCGCAAACTTGCACTACCTCAAGCCTGAGCAGATGGTGCAGGTCATCGATTCGTGTGCATTTGGAGCGCTGGCCCATAGTTCAGATTTTCGTAAAAGCGGCGAGCCCTACATCACCCACCCCATCGCCGTCGCTGAGATCTTGGCTGAGTATCAAGTCGGTTTTGAGGCTCTGGTTTCAGCGGTGCTGCACGATACGGTTGAAGATACTGACGTCACCTTAAGCGACTTGTCTGAGCGATACGGTCATACGGTCGCTCAATTGGTCGATGGGGTGACCAAGCTCAAACTGTCATCTGACAAAAACCAGAACAAAGCGGCCACTTTTCGTAAGATATTAACCGCCACGTTAACTGACGCCCGTGTCATGGTGGTTAAACTGGCCGATCGTCTGCACAACATGTCTACTATGGAGGCGATCAGGCCTGATAAACGTCAGTCGACGGCTGAGGAAACACTTGAGTTCTATTTGCCTTTTGCGCGTGTGCTGGGTCTAAATGCCCTGGCAGATCAAGTTGAGCTCTTATGCTATGAAAACCTAGATCCTGAGCAGTATAGTTTTTTTGCAGGTCAGTGGAGCCATGGGGCACTTAAGCGTAAACATCGAATCTCGCAGTTAACACAATACTTCGATGCGAAGTTATCTCAACTCAATATCCATGGAAGCGTGTTGCCTGAAGACCACCGGGTGGATCTTTGTCGGGCATTTTTCACCAATAAAAAGCCTCTTGAAACACTGCTTAACTCTTATCGCTTCACGATCATCGTGCCGCAAGTTTTGGATTGTGATGCGCTGGCAGCTAGCCTTAAGCACTACTTAGTGCGTCCCATCCAAATCCAGGATCATATTCGACGTCCCAATCCAGGTGGAACTCAATCGCTCAACTTGTTTTTTGAGCGCCAAGCAGAGCACTTGGAGTTGGTGATACAGACGCAGATTATGTTTGATGTCGCCAAGCGCGGGGCGATCTTGGCAGATTTAGCTCCAGAAAGTAGCCGCAGCATCCTAAATGCCAGTTTAAGTAACCTGAGCGAATTGGTGGACCCAGAGTGCGCCATGACCACTGCGCAGGATATGTTTGAGTATTTCCGTCAGAAAAAAGTTTGGGCCTACACCCCAGCTGGCAGCGTGATCGAGCTACCAAAGGGTGCAACTTATCTCGACTTTGCTTATGCGGTAAGTCCCTTTATCGGTAATCACGCACTCAAAGTTCGGGTTGATTCCAAATTAATGAGTCTGGCTGACAAGGTGGTTACTGGCCAAACGATAACTGTGTTAACGGATCCACTGGCTGTTCCAAATGCTGAGTGGCTAGGCTTTTTGGTCACCAAAAAAGCGCGACGTTCACTGCAGCAGTGGTTGTCCACTCAGTCTTATGAGGAGCAACTCAAAGGGGGCGAGGAAGCCTTAGCACGCGCACTTCAATTAAGCGGTGATCTGGAACTCAGCGATCAAAACTGGCGAGATATATTGCAGTGGCAGCAGACCCAAGACAAATCTCTTGTTTACCAGCGTATTGCGACGGGTGATTTGCTGCCTCAGTTGGTAGTGACTAGGGTGATCTCAGCATATCCTGAGCAATCATTATCGGATAAAGCCTTGATTTCAGGGACTCAGGGCGTCGAGTTGTTTTTTGCGAAGTGCTGCAATCCGGTGTTCGGAGATCCTATCTATGGACACTTAACCCGGCGTGGTACCACTGTGCATCGCCGAAAATGCCACAGTATCCAGGAAGTACTCATCAATCAGTCTCACCTGATTCTTGATCTGGAGTGGGGAGTTAACCACAACAACCAAAGTATCTTTCAGTGCATGCTTGAGGTGAAGAAAAAGATGACTTCCGAGGCGCTCAGCAGCATCTTGCTGGCACTCAAGCAGCTTGAGATAGGGGTGCTCAGCACGCAAAGTTCTGAGCAAAGTACATTTTTACTGCTAGGTTTAACTGGCCGTGAAAGGATTGTTCGAGCCATAAAAGCAATCAGATCTCAGCTTGATTACCCTGAGATCAGACGCCTATATGAGTTTAACTTTTCAGTACTGGATACTGATTTTGACATTTAAAGTTTGAGCTTTGTTTAACTGACTTTAGAGTGTTTCAACAGGTTGATTTCAAGAAAATCAGAGATCGCTCTCATCTGTTCTTTATCTGCTTTTTTTAAGATCTTATGACCAACTGAGTGGGTCAGCTTATTAATCGTAGACAAGCCCATATTCAGTGCGGTCGTCCCAAGCCGGCTCAGCTTAAGTTCAGCTGCAGGTTTGGTAAAATAGTGATCTAAGTTGTCTTCAACTGACTTGGTGAGAAGATCAATCGCTTTTTTCTTAGTATCTGGATTCTCAGGCTGATTTCTGAGCAGATAGATCACTTCTATCAACTCGACTTCAAGCTTGGCGCTCAAAAGTAAATCAACCGTGTAATCTTTATGGGAGTTAATCGGATTCACAGGGGCTCCTGAATCAATGATTGAATCGGTGGCAACGGGTAGGCTCCCTTAGGGTAACCAGTTCTTCTGCAACCGTGGGGTGGATTCCGATGGTTCTGTCCATTTGGCGCTTCGTTACTCCGGCAACCATGAGGGCAGAGAAGCCTTGCATGATCTCACCGACTTCTTCACCAACAATCTGGATCCCTAAAATTTTACCATTGTTGGGTTCACAGATCAGCTTAATATAAGTGTAGGTGTCTATCTTGGTCACGCTGTATTTGAGGTGTTTAAAGCGTGAGACATACACGTCAGCATCAAGCTCTTGCTCACTAACGCACTCCTCGCTAAGCCCCATGCAGGACATCTGTGGGTGGGTAAATATAGCGGTTGCGATGTGCTTAAGATCAGGCTGATCGTGCTCACCCTCGGCAAACAAGTATTTTGCGACGTACATGCCTTGAGCCAGAGCTGCAGGAGTCAGATCGGGATAATCAATGATGTCCCCGATTGCAAAGACACCGGGACAGCAAGTTTCAAAGTTTTCATCAACATCAATTAATCCTTGATCATTGATCTTAAGATCTAAGCACTCAACCCCCAGGTTTTCAAAGAGTGGAACCCGACCGGTCGCCATGAGAACCGCGTCGTATATCTCGCAGGTTCCGCAGTCAAATGTCACCCGTAATCCGCCATCTTCTTGTTTAACGATCGAAACGGGAGTAAAGCCCGTCTTAAAGCTGATTCCTTTTAAAGCCATCTCTTGCTTCAAAAAATCCACTGACTCACGATCAAAACCGCCCAGTATATCTGAGCGGGTAGCAACGGTAACCTGGGTATCTAAAGCGCAATAGATACTTGCAAATTCGCAACCGATGTATCCCCCGCCGACCACCAAAAGCTTCTCTGGGAGCGCTTCGGTATAAAACAGATCATCAGAGCTTAGTGTATGCTCAATTCCCTCTATAGAGGGGAAGCTCGGCTTGGCGCCAACCGCAATCACCATATGTTTGCAGTCATAGCGCTGTCCGCCAATCTCGATAGCGCTGTCACTAACTATCTTGGCATGACCCTCAAGTAGGGTACAACCCGCATTTTTGAGCATGTCGGTGTAGATGCGATTTAGGCGGTGTATCTCATGATTCTTTTTATCTTGAAAATCCGACCAGTTAGGATAGGTGAAATCAACGCCCCAGCCATAAGCCTCAGCGGTTTTAAGCTGATACTTAAAACCAGATAGATAGTGATAGAGTTTTTTGGGAACACAGCCCACGTTGACGCAAGTGCCGCCCCAGTGCTTCTCTTCAGCGATTGCAACTTTAGCGCCTAGGCTGGCTGCGATGCGAGCAGTGCGAACCCCTGCAGAGCCACCGCCGATGACAATTAAATCAAACATAGATTGAGCTATAAAATACAAAAACTCATTATAGGTATGTAGCCAGACTAAGTCAGTTTGGCTTTTGCTTGGCATGTAGTCGGGTTGTAAAAAACAAAAAAGCCCCTCAATTTGAGGGGCTTTTCAGATCATCTGGTTCTTATAAGGTTTATCTGGCGCGATAAGTGATGCGACCTTTATCCAAATCGTACGGAGTCATTTCAACCTTGACTTTATCACCAGTCAAAATTCTGATGTAGTGCTTGCGCATCTTACCTGAGATGTGGGCGATGATCTCGTGACCATTTTCCAAACGAACTCGAAACATGGTGTTGGGGAGGGTTTCAATAATCTCACCTTCGAATTCGAGCAGATCGTCTTTAGCCATATAACCGTTGTCTGTTAAAAAATTTGGCGTATTTTAGCACAAATTTGTATTTATAGCACTGATCAACTAAAACTGAGTTGATCAGTCGAGGTTATCTCGATATTGCCGCTGCGCTTGTCAACGATACAAAGCTCACCCTTTTGAGTATTGGCGGGTGGTTCGGCACTCATCGATATCAAGGCGTAGCTATCACTCTGAATAACTTCGCCGGCAACATAGGGAGTGGTAAAGCGACTGCGCGTCTGACACTCCATCACCAATTTCTCGGTGCTTGAGTACTGAAGATTCACGAGACTAGAGGGCTTGAGTAGGGCGCAGCCACTTAAGCCTAAAGCGGCGATTGAGAGGCCTGCCAAACACAGATTTTTCATGGACATAATGATATCTAGGGATAGTTAATCTTAAGCATAGCGGCTTTACCCACTCAGGCAAGTGCACAAGTTGAGTTAATGTGTAATTGAGGCGCTGTCTCAATTTAAAATGTCATTTTGGTCAATACTGTCACTGAACTTTAAGCTGACTTGGGTTTAAAGCCTGTAAAAATCTAAGCCAAGGCGCTCATCTGGGTTTAGTATGTTAGTCAATAGTGTCAATAGTTATGAGAGAAACCATGCACCGAGTGCTGACGGATTCACCTATCTTGCTGCGTATGGCGTACTCAGGTCTTTGCAAACTTGAGATACCGGTTGAGCAGGTGTTTGCTAAGGCGGGGCTGAGCCCTCAGGATATCGATAATTCAAAACGCACGCCTACCTCAGCTCAGCATGGATTTTGGCAAGCGCTGATCGACATCACTCAAGATGAGCACATTGGGTTGCACTTGGGTGAGTCTTTGCCGTTGTATCGAGGTCATGTGATTGAGTATTTGTTCACCAGCAGTAGTACTTTTGGGCAGGGACTGGAGCGCGCTTTAGCTTATCAAAGGCTGGTGAGTGACGGTCTTAGGGTTAAGCTGGTTAAAACCGATGCTGAGTGTTACCTGGTTAACGATCACTTAAACAAGGGTGATCTGCTGACGCTGAGACATTTTACTGAGTGCTTATTGGTTGCTGTAATCCGATTTTTTCGCTTCATCACTGAGGGGCAGTTTCAGCCGCTCTACTTGTGCCTGAATTTGGAGAAAGGTGCGGATCTTGAGGAGTACCGTGAAATATACGGTTGTGAGGTTTCTCTTCAGGAGGAGCAGACGCGACTGTATTTCGATCCTGAGGTGCTGGAAATGCCTATGTGGCAGGCTGAACCTGAGCTGCTGCGTCTGCACGAGCGCTTGGCTGCCGATAAACTGATGCAGCTGGCGCGTTTTGATTTGATTAACCGGGTCCGGCAGTTGATTGGTGAGAATTTAGAGAGTGGGGAGGTGAGTCTGTCGTTTATCTCGGGTTTGATTGGTATGCCGCAGAGGCAGCTTAGAACTCAGCTCTCTGAGGCAGACACCAGTTTTCACCAGATACTCTCAAGCTATCGTGAGCGCTTGGCTAAGAATTTGCTCGCCGACACTCAGGAGAGTATTGAGCGTATCGTTTACCTCACCGGCTTCTCAGAGCCCAGTACGTTTTACCGTGCGTTTAAGCGCTGGACTCAAGAGACCCCAATTCACTATCGTCAGCGCAAAATGACCTCTCAATAGAGGGAGTTTCGGTTTAGAGGTCTGTCGACTGTTTGCGTCAGTGGTTGTTCAACCACAGCGGCCCTATCGACATCTCAGGTAATTCGAACTTAGCTGGGTAATAGGCGTTAACGAAGTAGAGTCCGTCTGGCGGAGCAGTCGCTGGCGCTAGTGTGCGGTCTTTAGCTAACAGTATCTCGGATACGCAGCTGGGCTTGAGCTCACCCTGACCAACTTTTAAAAAGGTACCCATGAGATTGCGTACCATGTGGTGCAAAAAGCCATTTGCCTTTATATCCAGAACCACAAGAGAGCCTTGAGCAGAAAACCTCGCAAACTCAATCCGCTTAATGGGGCTCGGTGCTTGGCAAGCAGCAGCTCTAAAACTACTGAAGTCGTGCTCACCGACGATCAAGTCGGCGGCCTCTTGCATGAGCGACACATCTACAGCCTGGTTGATGCAGGTCACCATACCGCTCATGAGTGCGCTGGGGTGGTTTTGCACCGAACATACATAGTGGTAGCGACGGGCGTTTGCCTTGAAGCGAGCATGGAACTGTGGATCCATGTTTTTGACCCAGCGCACAGCTATATCGTTAGGTAACCAGGTATTGATACCTCGTAGCCACTGGTGCTGGGTGCGCTCAGATGGGCTGCAAAAGTGAGCCACCATGTTGCTTGCATGAACCCCTGCGTCAGTTCGCCCAGCGCCTTGCAGGGTAACTTGATGATTGGCGACACGACTGATCGCCTTCTCCAGCTCTTCCTGAACACTGGCCACGCCAGCCTGTTGTCGCTGCCAGCCGCGGTAATTACTGCCGTTAAACTCTATGCCCAGAGCAATGGTTTGAGCCTGAGGAGGTATGGCTGAATGTTCAGGGTTGATCGGTTGTGATTTTGGGTCTTTGGGGTTCATGCTCAGATCACTGTTGAGATGGCGAATATGGTAACACTGCAAAAAAAGTTCGCCACACTTGATGCGAGCATCGTTTAATTGGCAATCAAAGCTAGGTTTTTTTTGCGATCATTAAGTGCGGTGTAGCGGGTACAGGTATATAGCAGGGCTGCGTAGCTGGCAGGGTAGCTGAGCTGGCCCGATGAGACGGCGAACTGACTCAGCCATGTGCCTGCCTCATAATCCAAGCTACAGCCACCGAAATTGACCTGAGTTGTGATCATGATCAAGCTTTGAGTGGATATACACCTTAGAAGTTGTTCAATCTGCTGAGTTTGAACAAAATTACCAGCGCCATAACCAACCAGAAGTAAGGCATCTGGTGGTTCATGGGCGAGCTGCTCCAACTGGTTAACTAGCGGCTCATGAGAGGGTGTTGCGAAGCACACAGCGATAACGGGTGAGTGGCTCAAGTCAGTATTTTGTGGGCAAAACTGCTGATCATAAAATTGTGCGCGTGATCTATCTGCTTCTTTAAGATCGGCATAGATAGCACCCCAACTATCAGCAAACGCTTTGGGGGAGCGACTGTGAAGTTTACTTAAGCTCAGTGGATGCAGGTCCTCGCCGTCAACCACGCAGGAAACTCCAGCCTCACCAGAGAGCCTTTGTAGGGCCGACAGTAAAGACTTAAAAGCAAAACTATCGGGGTTGAGTTTTGCGTTGATGGGGTTAATCAACGTATCCATAGAGGCGATGATGCAGCAGTGGGGGTGACATCTACTAAGCGCTATATAGCTACTTAAAAAACTCAGCGTATCTGTTCCAGTGATGATCAGACAGGGCGCTTCTGGAAGGTGGCAAAGCGCCTGCTCAAGTTGCATAAAAGCTTGAGAGCTTAGCTGTGAGCTGTCACAGATCTTAATTGGGCAGGTGATATTGAGTTGAACTGAGGCTGAAACAAGATCGGAGTTGATTGATTCTTGGTTCAGGGCTTGAGTCAAAACATCGCTCAGAGCATTAGAGTCCATTGGCGCAAGGGGCTTGCCGATACAGGCAAACGTCCCCCCGAGATAGACGACTTCAAGTTTACTTAATGCGGAAATCACATGGAGTCGAGAAGTTTTTGCGCCTGTTGACGATCGTCATCGGCTCCATTTTCTAGGACGTCTTCCAACAGGCTTTGCGCGCCTGATTTCTCACCCAGTCGAATGTACTCTTTGGCCAGCTTAAGGTTGACGTGGGTTGACTCACCTGAATCTATGTCGGAGAACTCTCTGTCCAAGCTGGCAAACCAGTCATCATCGATGTCGTCAGATTCAGTGTTATCACCAGAGATAGATGATGTGGCACTGGATTCGGGTTCACTCAGGGCTGGGCTGATTAAAGTGGGTTCTTCTTCGGTGTCTGCCTCTTCAAAATCAAAGTCAAACTCGGCATCTGGCATTGCTTCTTCTGAGACTGCTTGATCTGAATCAAGCGTATTCACCTTCTGTATGTCATCCTCTTTAGTTTCGGCAACTTCGAGGGAATCAGAGGGATCTTTATCTAAATTCTCAGCAGGGTTGTCCGAAGGATCAGGAGTTAACTCTGGCTCATCTTCATCCAAGCTAAGCGAAAAATCAGTTTTGGTGTCTGTGGAAGAGTTGACTTCTGGCTCCAGTGAAAAGCCAAAATTAAGCTCGTCCTCCAGGCTAATAGACTCTGATTTTGCTTCAGTTTCCGGTTTAACCTTGGGCTGGTCAACCGCCTCAAACTGCATCGATAAATCGAAGGTGCCCGGTTCTGACTCGGCGCTGTCCAGCTCAATTTGATCCAGCGCATCACCTGCTAGGGCTTCACCAAAGTCAAAGGTGTCACCGTCATCCATGGTTTCCATGGATTCATCGTCCATGTCCAACTGATAGGCAGTGTCTTCACTGGTATCAGCTGCGAGCTCTGAAGAGGATAAGTCGTTTGCAAAATCATCCTCATCAGAGGCTGTATCAGGGTCCGATTCAAGTTTTAAGCTTTCGTTGTCCGATTTGATTGGCTCCATATCAAAGTCGATATGATCTGGACCCGGCTGTGATTGTTGATCCAAGGTGGGAATGCCGTCTGAATCTGCTGGCTGATCTAAGGTGGGGATATTTTCATGATCGCTGCTAGCAACAAAATCAATATCACCTGCTTCTTCTAGCCCGATATCGTCATCGGCAGGACTTAGTTTGAGCTCAGTGAGTTGCTCTGAGTCGGCTGCTTCTTGATTGATGGGTGAGGAGGGTTCGTCTGCCTCATCGGTTATATCAAGCTCATAGCTAATGTCATCTAATGACAAGCTACCTGTTGGGTTTTCATCGTTCTTGGACTCAAATTCGATGACATTTGCTGAGGGCTCGAAATCAATTGAGGCAGTCTCTGAGGTTTCATCGGTTGATGAGGAGTTAGGGTCTTCAACATCAAGTGAAAAGTCTTGTCCGTCACTCACTGAGTCAGCTTCAGGCTCTTCATCAGAGATATCTTCGTCTATGGTGATTTTAAGGTTAGTCAGACTGACGTTGGTCATGGCTGTCTGAGTCATCTCATTTTCAAGATCAAGCAAGGTTTGATCTAAAGAGGGCTCCAAATCAAAATCAATATCTAGATTATCCAGCTCATCGGGATTGTCAGATGAAGATTGGGGTAGGTCTAACGCCTTAAGGTTCTCTGCATCGGTCTGATTTAAAGTGGGGATGTTACTTGGAGCAGGTTCTGCCGGGGTGATTGCGGCTTTGACTGAGCTTCGCTCAGAATGGATAGCGTCGATCTTACTTTTGGGTATGTCGTTTGGAGTTACCTCAAAGCGAGCACGAAGTGCGTTGGCTTTGGAGATAGTTTCAGGATCAGCTTGGTGACAGATAATATCGTATTGGTTTTCAAATGCTTCGGCTTGACGAGTTTTCACGTAAATCGCCATAAGAAACAGTCTTAAGTCGTGATTAGCCGGATCTTGATCGAGTTGAATCTCACAAAAACCAACGGCCTGTGCCACTTTGTTTTGCGCAAGCAACTCTCTGGCTTGAGTCAGTGAATTACCTGAATTGGACTCTGCATTAGTCTCGGATTTGTCTGATTTAGACTTAAGCTTCTTGGGCGAAGTTCCCGTTGGTTTGTTTTTTCGACCTCGCAGGTACACGACCACCAGCAAAAGCACTAGGATGACATTGATCAACAGCGATGCTGGTAGGGCGTAGTACATAAAAGCTCCTGACTGTAGTTGGTGTAAGTTAACAGCCTACTTGTTGGTTTTATTCAGTGACTTAAGCTTGCTTTCAAGCTCGGCTAAGCGGGAATTTTGCAGCTTGATCTTGGCGTTATAGGTGTTTAGCTGGGTAATCAGTTGATTCACCG
>OJBY01000269.1_pt1 | contig 32091 bp, 30 predicted proteins | sample 1591731 | NCBI WGS metagenome assembly OJBY01 (sample SAMN05416837, study PRJEB24817) | seawater metagenome | isolation source: Sea water | place: Canada:Atlantic | collected 2013-07
GGGTGATGCGCCTGCCAAGAAGGCTGTCAATGCAGTGCAGCACTTCACCCAACCACCCCCGCGCTTTTCCGAAGCAAGTCTTGTCAAACGGCTGGAGGAGCTGGGTATCGGGCGACCGTCAACCTATGCATCCACCATCCAGACCCTGCGTGACCGCGATTACGTGCGGATGGAGAAAAACCGTTTCTTCGCAGAGGATTCAGGTCGGCTTCTGACTGCGTTTCTGGAACGGTTCTTTTCCCGCTATGTCGCCTATGATTTCACCGCCGAAATGGAGGATGAACTGGACGAGGTGAGCGGCGGGCGTGCCGAGTACAAAACCTTGCTTGAAAACTTCTGGCGAGATTTCAAACCCAAAAGTGACGAGGTGATGGAACGGCAGCCTTCGGAAGTAACCGAAGTGCTCGACGAATTTCTCGCCGATTTCCTGTTTCCGCCACGTGAAGATGGCAATCCGGCGCGCTTCTGCCCGCTTTGTGCAGAGCAGGGGCGTGAGGGTGGTGAACTGCACTTGCGCGGTGGCCGCTATGGCGCCTTCATTGGCTGTGTGAACTACCCTGAATGCAGTTTCCGCCGCAAATTCGGCCAGCCAGGTGATGGCGATGGCTCTGAAGACAGTGTGATGGGCGAAGAACCTGACAGTGGCTTGCCAATTGAGCGCAAGACAGGCCGTTTCGGGCCCTATGTGCAGATGGGAGAAGGCAAGGAGGCAAAGCGTGCGTCCATCCCCAAGGATCTAGACGACTTCGATTTGGATTGGGCGATAAAATTGCTCGCCCTTCCGCGCATCGTCGGGCAGCATCCTGAAAGCGGCAAGGATATTGAAGCTGCCATTGGCCGATACGGTCCTTATCTGCGGCATGACGGCAAATATGCCAAGCTGACCTCCACCCGCGACGTGTTCGACACTGGCATGAATGCAGCGGTTACACTGCTGGCTGAAGCAGCCAATCGTAAGGGCGGGGGGCGCGCAAAGGCAGAACCGATCAAGGCATTTGGCGCGCATCCCGATAGCGGCGGAGAAATGAAGGTGATGCCGGGCCGCTATGGCCCCTATGTCACCGATGGCACAACCAATGCGACGATCCCCAAGGACATGAAGCCCGAGGATCTGACCGAAGAACAAGCCATCACCATGATCACTGAAAAAGCGGCCAAGGGTCCAGCCAAGAAGAAGGGCCGTAAGAAAGCGCCGGCGAAGAAGAAAGCACCCGCCAAGAAGGCTACAGCGAAGAAAACTGCCGCCAAGAAACCTGCGGCAAAGAAGAAAGCGGCAGAAGGCTGATGGGCAAAGCCAATTTTGAACGCCACAAGCAACCCTGGAACGGAGAGGAAGCGGGCAAGCTGAAGCTGCTCGCTTCCAAGGGTCAGGGCCTTAAACAGATTGCCAAGGCGTTGAACCGTAGCGAGGAATCAACCAGGGACTTCGCCAAGAAAAACAAGATTGCTATCGCCAAGAAACGATAGGCTTGCGGTGCTGGAGAGTGGGCTTTATCCCACCCAGTCGAGCCCGATCTCTTCGTAAATCTCGCGGCTTTCCGCCCATCTCTCATCGACTTTGACATGCAGGAAAAGGTGGACTTTTGCGCCAAGAATTTCGGCCAGTTCCGCACGAGCGGCCTCACCAATGGCCTTGATGCGCGCACCCTGTTTGCCTAGTACGATTGGCTTCTGGCTTGAACGGGCGATCACGATCTGCTGGCGCACCTCAACGCTGCCATCGGGCCGCACAGAGTAGCTTTCAGGGCGCACTGCCGCGTCATAGGGCAATTCTTCATGCAATTGCTGGTACAGCTGTTCGCGCGTGACCTCGGTCGCCAGCAGGCGCTCTGACGCATCGGACACCTGATCTTCGGGATAATGCCACGGGCCTTCGGGCATCATTCCTGCCAAGCGCTCTTTCAATTCGGGTACGCCATCGCCGGTAAAAGCGGAAATGAAGAAGATTTCCTCGAACTGGACGAGTTCGCCCAATTCTTGCGCAAGTGCGAGCAGGGGCTCTTTCTTCGATATGTCGACCTTGTTCAGCACCAGAAAGATGCGCTCCGGGCGATCCTTCAGACGTTCCAGCAGCGGCATCAATTCGTGCCGCCGCTGCTTCACCGGATCAACCAGCAGCAGCACGGCATCAGCAGCCTGCGTGCCTTCCCACGCCGCGCTTACCAATGCCCGGTCAAGCCGGCGACGAGGTTCAAAAATCCCGGGTGTATCCACAAGGATCATTTGCGTTGCATCATGCAGTGCAATGCCCAGCAATTTCGCACGCGTGGTTTGCGCCTTGGCTGAGGTGATCGCCACCTTTTGACCAACAAGCTGATTGACCAGTGTCGATTTGCCCGCATTGGGCGCGCCGATCACTGCAGCCACACCGCATTTCTGGCTGGTCGTGTCAGTCATCCGAATTTCTCCATGAATAGCTTTGCTGCTCCGGTTTCGGCTTCCTGCTTGCCATTGGCCGTCGCCTCGACATGGCCGACATTGTTGACAGCAACGCGGACCGTGTAGCGTCGGGCATGGTCCGGCCCCTCAGTCGCGGTGACTACATATTCCGGAGGGCGGTGGCGATTGCCCGCGGCCCATTCCTGCAAGGCACTTTTAGGATGTTTGGATTGGCCTACCGCACCGCGAAGCGCATCATGCCACAATGCATGGATCAGTGCCTGTGTGGCATCGAACCCTGCATCGATGAAGTTTGCTCCAAGCAGCGATTCCATGATGTCGCCCAGCACGTTGTCACTGTCTTGCGCGCCGTCCTCGCGGGCCTGTTTGCCCATGCGAACATGGTTCGCGATACCGATTTCGCGCGCGCGGGCGGCGCAGGAGGTCTTTGAAACGAGCGCGTTGAGGCGCTGCGCCATCTTTCCTTCGACGCTGTTATCGTGCGCGAACAGCCAATGTGCGATGGTAAGGCCAAGCACCCGGTCACCAAGGAATTCCAGCCGCTGATAATCGCGCATCTCACCGGTGCTGCCATGTGTCAGCGCCTCCAACCACATCGCTTCGTCCCTGACTGCAAAGCCGCTCGCCTTCAGCCACGCCCTTGCTTGCGATTCCAGCCCGCTCATATGCCGCGAAACATCCTGCTCCATCGCGCTGCGGTGAACCAGGTCCAAGGCTTGAGCCATTCGGCAGTGCCATCGGTGGACCAATACATGAAGCTTGCCTCGGCAACGAGATTATTCTGCGGGACCAGGCCGATACCGCGACCCGGCTCTGCAGGAAAACGGCTGTCGAGCGAATTGTCGCGATTGTCGCCCATCAGGAAAAGCCTGTCTTCGGGCACGGTCACGGGCGGGGTATTATCCTGAAAGTTCTCACCGAGATCGATGATGTTGTAAGATACACCCTCGGGCAAGGTTTCGCGATATTGCGGGTATTGGCAGATGGCACTGCCGTCCTCTGAACGCACTTCAAACTGGGCATAGCGACACCCACGATCCCCATGCACGGGGATGACGAAATCCTCGATCTGTTCCAAGCTCACAGCCTCTCCGTCGATATGCACTATACCGTCAATCATCTGGACGGTATCACCCGGCAGCCCGATCACGCGCTTGATGTAATCGGTTTCGTCAATTGGATGCTTGAAGATCACGATATCACCACGGTCAGGCTGGCGTGCCAGAACGCGCCCGTTACCAAAATCCACATCGAACGGTAACGAATAGCGCGAATAGCCATAGGACCATTTTTGCGAGAACAGATAATCACCCACCAGCAGGCGTGGCATCATGCTTTCAGAAGGAATGTTGAAGCTGGTGAAAATAAAGGTCCGGAAGATCAGCACCACGATCACCAGTTTCAGAAGAAAGATGGTGTAGCTTTTCCAATCTTCCTTTTCCTCAGCTTCGGTAGCCTTGGAAGCAAGAGGGCTGCCTGCATGGCCGGCAGGTTCCTCGATCTCTCTGATATGTGCATTGTCCATCGCGCGAAGTCATGTTGTGCAAGGGCGCGCGCGTCAAGGTGTTCACGTGCGAAAATGCGGGCTTGCAATCATTGTCACAAGGATTAGCCCAAGCGGCCAAACACCGAAAAGAGGATAAGTGATTGACCCTGACACGCGAAGAGGCCTGGAAGATGGTCGCGCTGCATCCCGATCCCACGCTGACAGAGCTCTTTGCCGAGGATATGGAGCGAGTGGACAAGCTTGCCACGAGGCTGGAATTGCGCCTGGATGATGCTCCCGCGGGGATACTGTTTGATTGGTCCAAGACCCATTTGACCGACGATCTGCTCACGGATTTCGAAAAATTGGCGCAGGCGGCGAAGTTCGATGAAATGCGCGACGCGCTGTTTGCCGGAGAGGTGGTCAACCCGACAGAAGGCCGCGCCGCCGAACACTCCGCCTTGCGCGGAGTCGGCAAGGACAGCAGCGTTGAAGAGGCAGAAGCGTTGCGTGAGCGCATGCGCCTTCTCACCAACGCTATGCACGAAGGCGCATTTGGTGAAATTCGGCACCTGATCCATGTGGGCATAGGCGGCAGCGCGCTCGGCCCAGCGTTGGCGGTGGACGCACTGGCGCGCGATTTACCGCTGGTGGATGTGCATATCGTTTCCAACATCGATGGCGTGGCATTGGAAGAATCGTTCGAAGCCTGCGATCCAGCCACCACATTCATCGCGGTGGCGTCCAAAACGTTCACCACCACCGAAACGATGGTCAATGCGCAAAGCGCGCTGAAATGGCTGGTCGATAATGGCGTTTCGGACGCCACGGGTCGCGTTATCGCGCTAACCGCTGCGCCTGAGAAGGCGGTGGAGTGGGGCATCGATGAAACGCGTATATTGCCCTTTGCCGAAAGCGTAGGCGGGCGATATTCGCTTTGGTCGTCCATTGGTTTTCCCATCGCAATTGCGGTGGGATGGGACGACTTTCAGGCCATGCTTGATGGCGCAGCGGCAGTGGATAGACATTTTCGAGACAATAGCGGCCGCGAAAACCTGCCCCTGCGCGCAGCCTTTGCTGACCTATATTATTCACGCCTTCGAGGATCGCAGACCCGAGCCGTTTTCGCCTATGACGAGCGGTTGCGGCTCATGCCCGACTATCTCCAGCAGTTGGAAATGGAATCGAATGGCAAAAGCGTGACAGTGGACGGCAGCCCTTCCGGCCCGACAGCGCCGATCACCTGGGGCGGGGTCGGCACTGATGCACAGCACGCCGTCTTCCAGTTATTACATCAGGGCACGCATCTGGTCCCGGTGGATTTCATTGCCAGCATAGAGGCGGGTGACACACTGGATAGCGCGCATCACACGATCCTGCTGATGAACTGCTTTGCGCAAGGGGCCGCGCTGATGGCGGGCAAGACGAGCGATGATCCGCACCGTAGCTACCCCGGCGATCGGCCTTCTGCTACAATCCTTGTCGATGATCTCGATGCTGCGACCTTCGGAGCGCTGGTTGCCTTTTACGAACATCGGACCTTTGCCAATGCTGTCCTGCTGGACATCAATCCGTTCGACCAGTTCGGCGTGGAGCTAGGCAAGGAAATCGCTAAAAAGATAGAGAAGGGCGGGGAGCGATTTGATGCGAGCACGGAGGCATTGTTGAAAGCTGCCGGCGTGGGGTGATCGTCTATTGATTAAGGGCCGGAGCGACAATGCTGAAAATGTGCTCACGCTTTAGCTTGAGGAATTGGCCTTAAGAACACCGCACGCTCTACGTCTGTGTCACTCAGTGGGCCAAATAATGGGAACAGACACTTTCCACATGAGGTTTGAGCCGTTCTTTTGAGCTTCAGATTCAGTGGCGCAGCGTCTAGATAAGCGCCTGCAGATCTCCATTTTGCTAATGCCCTGTGAGCCAAATCCATAGAACCGCAGGCGAATTTCCTTGCGTTTCATGCTGCGATGCACCACATGGCGTCCATCGAAGCGCGCGCCAGCGTGAAGTGATCGGCCAGACAAAAAGGCCCGTCCCGGCAGCCCTTCGGTCCTTTTCCCTGAGACTTCCCTTTTCACGCGGGTCGTTTTGACACCCGCGCCGCGCCCGGACTCCGTCTTGGATGTCCGTTGAGCGCGCCGCATATTATGCGAGTTTAAGAACTACAAATGACTATTCAATTCAAAGACCTCGAGCTGTCGCAGCCCGTTCTTCAGGCGCTTGACATGAAGGGCTATAATGAGCCGACGCCCATCCAGGCGCAGGCCATTCCGGCTGTACTCCAAGGTCGAGACCTTCTGGGTATCGCGCAGACCGGCACCGGAAAAACAGCCGCTTTCATGCTTCCCAGCATCGATAATTTGCGTAAGGCCGACAATCAGATCCCGTTCAAATCCTGCCGTATGCTGGTGCTTGCACCAACGCGTGAGCTGGCCGGACAGATTGCCGAATCCGCAAAGGATTATGGTGCGCTGGCGGGCCTCAAGGTTCATTCCATCGTGGGCGGCACGTCTGTCGGCAAGGATCGTAACAAGCTGCACCGCGGGACCGACATTCTTGTGGCTACGCCGGGCCGCCTGCTCGATCTGATCGACCAGAAGGCATTCAACCTTTCGGGCGTTGAAATATTGGTGCTGGACGAGGCGGATCAGATGCTCGACCTCGGTTTCATCCATGCGCTGCGCCGTATCAGCGAGCTTGTGCCCGCAGAACGCCAGACGCTGTTTTTCAGCGCCACCATGCCCAAGCAGATCAAGGAACTGGTCGGCAAATATTGCAACAATCCGGCCACTGTATCGGTAACGCCCGCTGCCACAACGGCAGAGCGGATCGACCAGTATCTGTTCATGGTCCAGCAGGATGAAAAGCAGGCGCTGCTCGAACTGATCCTGTCCGGCCGCCATGAAGTGCCTGGCAAGTTTGAACGCGTGTTGATTTTTACACGTACCAAACACGGTGCAGACAGGCTGGTAAAGAAACTGGCGCAGGCCAATATCGGTGCCAATGCCATTCACGGCAACAAGAGCCAACCGCAGCGTGTGCGCGCCCTGGATGAATTCAAGCGGGCAAAGACGCCTGTTCTGATCGCTACCGATGTGGCCGCGCGCGGGATCGATATCCCCGGGGTCAGCCACGTGATCAATTATGAATTGCCCAATGTGCCGGAACAATATGTCCATCGCATTGGCCGCACCGCGCGTGCAGGCGCGGACGGTATCGCAATTGCGTTTTGTGCCGAGGACGAACGGGCATATCTGAAGGACATCCGCAAGGTGACCGACGCCAATTTCGATCGTCTGCCACTGCCGGAAAACTTCCGCGCCGTTGTGGAAGGTGTCGGGCCGACAAAGCCTGCTCCCAAGCAGCAACAACAGCGCGTGAAGCCCAAGCCCCGCGCCGGTTCTGGTGGTCACTCGCGCCATGCTGATCGCAAGGGGCGCCCGCAAGGTGACCGCGGTGGCCAGGGCGGCCAGAGCGGGGGCCAGGGCCGACGTTCTGGTGGTCAGCGCCAGCGTGGCGGTAATCGTGGCCGCTCACAGGCCTGATTGCTGGGTCAATCCTAGCCAAATATTAAGCATCGCGCCCCTACGTTCCTGCACATGTTGCACGAACAGGGGCGCGATCGCCGATGATCAGGACCAAGACCACGCTTGTCGTCGGGGCGGGCGCTTCATGCGAACTGCAATTCCCTGACGGGAAGGATCTGCTGGCGCGCATTGCCGCAGGTTTCGATTCTCAGCGGCTGGGCGGCGGTCTGGAAAGTCCTGATATTGTTGCCATGGCCGCGCATATTGAAGCCATCGCGAAACAGGCGCGGGTGAAGAAGCAATTGCTGCAGGAGGCCGGACAAATAATCCGCTCAGCCTCGCGCATTTCCAGCTCTATCGATGCGATTCTTGAACAACATGGCGATAATCCGCTGGTGCTGGCGGTCGGCAAGCTTGCCATCGCGCATTACACGCTGGACGCGGAGGCGAAATGTCCGATGGGGCCAGAGCCGCGCGATCCGGGCGATTTGCCGGTGCGTGGAACGGAAAACTGGCTGTTCCAGCTATCGCACGCCATCGTGAATGGTGTGCCACGGGCCAAGGCGGACCAGTGTTTCGACAATCTCTCCATCATTAATTTCAATTATGATCGCACGGTTGAACATTATCTTCCGTGGGCGCTGCACATGGCTTTCGGCATGAGCTTGACAGAGGCGCGCGCCTTGGTGGCAGAGAAACTGCGCATCATCCACGCTTATGGCACACCCGGCAGGCTCGATTGGCAGACCGGTGACAGGGCCGTGGCTGCTTGGGGCGAAACCTCTCCTGATGATCTTGCTGCCGTGGTAGAGCAGATACGTACCGCATCAGAACGCGATGCAGAACGGGGTTTCAAGCGGCAATTGCTTGGGGAAGTTGTCCACGGGAAGCGGCTTGTGTTTCTTGGCTTTGGTTTTGAACCGATGAATTGCGCCATGCTGTTTGATGCGCCCTTCGAACAGAATGCCGATGTCCTCATCACTATGCACGGCGCCAGCGAGACAGAGCGGTCGGCCGTCCTGCGCCTGCTAAAGCGGCAGGCAGGCATCAAGGATGAAAGCACGGTGATGATCGAAAATCTGCGCGCGTGGCAATTGATGCGCGATTATGCGCCCTTCCTTGAAAGCTGATCCGGCACGATTGTAACCTTTGGCGGTTGTTCTGCGTATGGTGATTGACCATAGCGCACACGGAAATGAGCAAGGGAGCCAGCATGTCCGATTATGATTTCGACCTTTTCACCATCGGTGCGGGATCGGGCGGCGTACGCGCCAGCCGCGTTGCCGCTACGCATGGCGCGAAGGTTGCCATTGCTGAAGAACACCGCATCGGCGGCACCTGCGTCATCCGAGGCTGCGTGCCCAAGAAAATGCTCGTCTACGGAGCCCACTTCGCAGAAGATCTGGAGGACTGCCAGCGTTTCGGATGGAAGATTGATGGCAAGAGCTTTGACTGGACCATATTGCGCGACAACGTGCTGGCCGATGTAGATCGATTGGAAGGCGCCTATACAGAGACGCTGGAAAACCACGATGTCACCATCTTCCATGAGCGTGCCGAAATTGCTGGTCCGCACACGATCGCCCTTGCCAGCGGCAAGTCAGTGACGGCTAGACATATCCTCATCGCCACAGGTGCGCGGCCATTTATGCCTGAATGCCAGGGCGCCGAACATGCGATCAGTTCAAATGAGGCCTTTCATCTCGATAAGCTGCCCAAGCGAATGCTTATCGCTGGCGGGGGATATATCGCTAATGAATTTGCAGGCATTTTCAACGAATTCGGGACCAAGGTAACGCTCGTCAATCGCAGCGATCAATTACTGCGCAGCTATGACGAGGCGCTGCGTGACCGCTTGCTGCAAATTTCGTTGATGAAGGGCATCGAATTCAAGTTCAACACGATCTTTGAATATATCAAACCGTGTGATGATGGTGGCTACAAGGTGAAACTCTCCGATTGTGAAGAGGAAGTGGTGGACTGCGTCATGTTTGCAGTCGGTCGCCGCCCTAATATAGAGGGGCTGGGGCTGGATAACGCCGGTGTGGAACTGGGCGAGGGTGGCGAAATCAAGGTTGATCGCTTCAGCAAGACCAATATCGATCACGTCTATGCTGTCGGCGATGTGACGGACCGTGTGCAATTGACCCCTGTCGCCATTCGCGAAGGTCAGGCTTTCGCTGATAGCGTGTTCGGCAAAGGCGATCCTTATGCAGTCGATCATTCCTGTGTGCCCAGCGCCGTATTCAGCCATCCGCCCATCGCGGCTGTCGGCATGACCGAGGGCGAGGCGAAGAACAAGCTGGGTGCAGTGCGGGTCTACCAGTCTGATTTCAGACCGATGAAAAACGTGCTGGCAGGGCGTAATGAACGCTCCTTGATGAAGATGATTTGCGATGCCGAAGACGGGCGAATCGTAGGCATTCACATGATCGCGCCCGAAGCGCCCGAAATGATGCAGGCCGCTGCCATTGCGGTGAAGGCCGGCCTCACCAAGGCGGATTTTGACGCGACCATCGCCATCCATCCGACGATGGCGGAAGAGCTTGTGCTAATGCGATAGATTGGCTTGCGCGCGGTATTCATGGCTGCGAAAGCGGCCTTGAGTATGTCTTCTCGCAGGAGAATTCCATGCGCTATCTCATACTGTTGCCCACCCTCGTGCTGGCCGCTTGCAGCGCTGTGAATGAAGATGCTTCCAATGTGCAAAAGAACGATCGCGAATATGCGACGCAGCTTGACGCGCCCAGTCCGGATTACGCCAGGCTGATCAGCAACGCACAAAAGATAGAGTCGGCGGAGATTCTTCGTGATCCGACCGCCCCGCCACCTGCGAATGCAAGAGAACTGGGCGAACTGTGGCTGATCCGTCTTGAGGAACGCGGCGCAGTTATGGGGCACGGTCTGGATGGCAAGGGGCCTGAGTCCGCAATTCAGAGCATTGATACGCTGCTGACTGCGGAGGACTTTGATGCCTGGGTGGCGGAAAACGACTGGAGCGTTCCGCCGCATTTGCGCTGGTCTTTCCGACTACCGCTAATCGCTCCGCAAGTGAGCGAATCTGCGCTGGGCGGGGTGCGTTTGTGGCCTGCTTCCCAAATGCGCACTGGCTGGCAATTGGAAGCGGCCTTTGGCGGCAAGATTTACCTTCGCGAAGGGTGCATCTTCATGCAGGGCCAACAAGAGAATGCATCCGAAAAGCTCGCATGGTTTCACGCCGAAACCGGGCTAGATCTCGATGCGGAAGGATATTACGTCTTGATTAATCGCACTACCGGACAGATCGCCGCCCGCCTTGGTGAGAAAATGACATGGGCAGGGCCAAACGCAGTCGACGTCAATGATCCGGGCGTTGTCGCCTATCGCGAAGCCTGCGGCGGGCATGAGATTGAAGGCGTCGGAAATCCCGAGGCTAATGAGCGCATTTATCAATCTTACCCACAGCTTCGGCAACCGCCTGACGCATTGCCGCCACCGGGGATTGAATGACCACAGAACTCTTCACCATCGGCTATGCCCGCGCGACGCAGGATGCCCTGACTGGCGTGCTAGTGGATACAGGTGTGAAATTGCTGGCTGATATTCGCGCGCTGCCGCTTTCGCGCAGACCCGGATTTTCAAAGACATCGCTGGCTACCGCGACCCAGAACGCGGGGATGACCTCTCGCCATTTCAAACACCTTGGCACTCCGAGAGAGGGCCGCGATGCCGCGCGGCGGGGCGACCTTGATACCTTGCGGCATATCTATGAAGGGCAACTGGAACTGCCAGAGGCACTGGCCCAGATGGCTGAGTTGCAAGCATTGGCGCAAGAGGGGCGCACATGTCTGCTGTGTTATTGCGAGGAAACTGCAAAATGCCATCGCGCACTACTGATAGAGGCCGCATTTGAAGATTGGCTCATCCGTGATCTGCATGCCGGACCAACGATCCCTTGAAAGGCTGCCCGCTTGGCCGCACAAGAGGTGCACAACATTTAAGAGGGTCGCCAATGTTCAACGCTCTGCGCCATCTGCTCGCGCTATTTGCCATACTTCTCCCTGCCGGTGTTGCAGCGCATGATACTGAGCTCCCCCAATGGTCCATCGCCATTCATGGCGGCGCGGGCACGCTACAACGTGAGGCAATGACGCCGGAGCGCGAGGCCGCCTATTCTGCATCGCTGCAAACTGCGCTTGATGCTGGGGCTGAGGTATTGCGCACGGGCGGCACTTCGGAAGATGCCGTGCTGGCGGTCATTACCCTGCTGGAAGACGATCCGTTGTTCAACGCCGGGCGCGGTGCAGTGCTGACCTGGGACGGCGGTATTTCGCACGATGCCGCCCTGATGCTGGGGCAGAACAGGCGAGCGGGCGCGATTGCGGGCGTTTCCACCATTCGCCACCCAATCCTTTTGGCGCAAGCCGTGATGCAGTATGGCCGCCATGTGTTCCTCAGTGGAGAAGGTGCAGAAGAATTTGCCAGCGACACGCCACTGGAACGTGCCGAGAGTGCGTGGTTCGTCACTCCGTCTCGGCAAGAGGCGCTTGATCGCTATCGTGCCCACGAAATATCGCTGGCGGATGGTGAACATCGTTTTGGCACTGTGGGGGCTGTGGCGCGCGATATACACGGCAACCTTGCCGCCGGAACGTCCACGGGCGGAATGACAGGAAAACGCTGGGACCGGATCGGCGACAGCTCCATTATCGGGGCGGGCACCTATGCCGACAACAATTCCTGCGCGGTATCTGCCACGGGATCGGGTGAATATTTCATCCGCGCCGTAGTGGCCAAATCTATTTGCGACCTGATGGAATTGGCCGGTATGGGGCCACTGGAAGCAGGCGATAATCTGATGGCAGAAGTCGCGGAGCTTGGCGGCAGTGGCGGCGTAATTGTCGTGTCCAAACGCGGAGAAACTGCGTTTTCGTTCAACACTTCCGGAATGTACCGTGGCCGCGCTGACAGCACTGGGTTGAACGAAGTCGCGATCTTTACTGTCGAAGAATAGAGCGCTTCAGCCTAGGTAGCCAACTGTCCACCCATGAATGCGGCGATGTCGACCATGTCGGTTTCGCGGTCCAGAAAGGCCTCACCCACGCCTTTCAGGAGGACGAAAGGCAGTGTGCCAGCATCCATTTTCTTGTCATGCAGCATATGTGAGGCAAGGTTTTCACCGTCGCATCCAAGCCCCAGTCTGGAAATCTCCGTTGGTAGGCCAATTGCAGCGATGGCATTGCATAAGCGTTGTGAATCGGCATCGCTGATGAAACCGCGCCGGGCCGAGTAGCGCGCGGCCAGCACCATGCCCAATGCAACCGCCTCACCATGCAGCAGGCGATCGGAAAAGCCGGTTTCGGCTTCCAGTGCGTGCCCGAAAGTATGGCCAAGGTTCAAAAGCGCGCGTGCACCGCTTGTCTCACGCTCATCCTCTGCAACGATGCGCGCCTTGGCCTGCACGCTGCGTGTCACGGCATATTCGAGCGCTTGGCCATCCATTGCCAGAACTGCAGGTCCATTTGTCTCGCACCAGGCGAAAAATTCTGCGTCACCCAATATCCCGTATTTGATAACTTCAGCATACCCGCAGCGCAATTCGCGCTCAGGCAGGGTGGTCAGCGCATCGAGATCGGCGAGCACGAGGGCGGGTTGATAAAAGGCGCCGACAAGGTTCTTGCCCGCGCTGACATTGATGGCCGTTTTTCCGCCAACACTCGAATCGACTTGTGCCAGCAAGGTCGTGGGCACTTGCACAAAGCCGCAGCCGCGTTTTGTTATTGACGCGGCAAAGCCGGTCAGATCACCGATGACTCCGCCGCCCAATGCGATCACATGATCGCCGCGTTCGACCTCTTCCTCCAGCAGCCATTCGGTCGTGCGTGCAAGGCCGTCCCAGCTTTTCGCTCCTTCGCCCGCCGGATGCACCAACCAGCGCGCTTCCTTACCTGCCTTTGCAAGCGATGCCGCCACTGTATCGCCCCACAGGCGATGGACATTCGCATCGGTGATGATCGGCACATGGGATTTGCGCAGTAGCGCGCCGCACTGGTTCGCAATATCTGCCAGCAGTCCGCGATCTACCCGCACGTCATATTCACGCCCGGCAAGAGCCACCTGTGTTACAGCCATTTGTCGAGCGCCTCCAGAATGCGATTCACCGCCACCTGATGTGGTCCTGTATCGCTTCGCTGGTGAATTTGCGCCTGTCGATAGACCGGATCGCGCGCCTCTTTCATCATTTCCACCTTTTTGCGGATATCGCCCGTTCGCAACAATGGTCTACGATCGTTTCGGCTGACCCGCTCCACCAGCGTTTCCTGTGATGCGTCCAGCCAGATAGCGATACCTTTTTCGAGAATTAGGTTGCGCGTCGCATCCTGCAGGAAGGCTCCGCCGCCTGTCGCGATTACCGATCCCGGACCGCATTCTTCCATCAGCCGCGCAATTACGCGCCGTTCCCCGTCGCGGAAGTGTTCCTCGCCAAACCTGTCGAACACTTCGGCGATAGACATGTTGGCAGCCTGCACGATTTCATCATCGGAATCGGTAAAGCCCATATCCAGCGTCGTGGCGAGTTTACGCCCAACGGTGGATTTGCCAGCACCCATCATGCCGACAAGGACCAACGGGCCCTCCAGCCGCGCGCGGATGGAGCGGATGGTGCCTTCATCGGGTAGTTCGTTTGCAATGGTCATTGCCGCATGGCCTATAGATGGGCTAACCGCGCTGGCAAGGTCGCCCGGCATTTTGTCCAAGTGCGACGAGGAAACGGGATATTGCCTTAAGGTGTCAAAACGCCTGATGTTCTTGCTGACTGTAACTGGTCTTGCCATGCTGTTGCTGCTTGTGGTGGCATGGTTCGATGGCGGACAGGAAGAACAGCGCCTGATAGTTGAGCCAGTATCCGTGCCGGAGGTCAGTCTTTGAAGCGTATAACTTTCCTGCTGGGTGGCGCGGCGCTTGCCCTGTCGTCCACAATCGCTTTTGCAGGTGGGCCGGAAGATCTTTTGCCGCCTGCGTTTCGTGATCCGCCGCCGCAGCCATCTCCTACTCCGGCTCCTGCACCATCGCCCAGTGCAACGCGTCCACCGTCATCGCCCAATCAGCCTGCGACACCATCGGCCCCGTCTGGTGGCTCTGTATCAAGGCCGGTTGTGCAAGGACTGCCCGGTTCATCGTCCCAGTCTCCTTCCGGTGGAATTTCCCTGCCGCCGGGTTTCCCTTCGCTAGCCGAACTAGAGGCGATGGAGGGCGATGAAGTGAATGAGGTGCTCGGCCTGCGTCCCAAGTTTGATATTCCTGCAGCAGCGCGCCGCTCTGTCGCTCAAGTGGGCTTGCTATCCTATGCAGAGGGTGGCTTCCCTGTACGTTCATTGGCGGGCCAGCCAGCTGCATTGGTGCGCGCTGCGCTGGAGGCGAGCAATGGCCCGGTCATTTCGCGCTGGGGCCACATATTGTTGCGCCGTGCACTGGCCAGTCGGCTCGACGCACCCGAAGGCATGGATCCCGTCCTTTTCGCTGCACTTCGTACGCGCACGCTTGGCGCGATGGGCGAAGGTGCAGTGGCGCGTGCACTTGCGCAGGACATTGATGGCAGCAATTATGATCGCGCGCTGAGCGATGCTGCTTTTGATGCCTATGTTGCGACTGGTGACATCCTGGGGATGTGTCCGGTCGCCCGGCTTCAGAGTGATCTTCGTGAAGATGCCGAATGGGAATTGGTGCAAGGCATCTGCTCCGCTTATCTCGGCGAAACGCGCGGCGCTAACCGCAGACTCGAAAGGGCACTCGGCACTGGTCTTGCGTCAGAGATTGACGTGCGTCTGGCCCAGCGTTTTGCGGGCGCTGCAGGCGAGGGCAGTCGCGCGGTCAATGTTGAATGGGACGGGGTTGAAGAACTTACTCCATGGCGTCATTCCTTGGCCCGCGTCGTAGGTGCAGAGGTGCCCGAAGACCTGCGCTCTTCCGCGTCTTCGAGCTTTGATTTGTCCGAAGTGCTAATTCCGGCAACTCCGCTGGATGCGCGGATTGCCTCTGCCGATCTGGCCGGAGCACGCGGCCTTTTATCCGCTTCTGCGATGGTCGATCTCTACTCGCAGCTTTGGGAGAGTGATGCCTATTCACGTGATGACAAGATCAATGCCGGATTGCTGCGTGCCGCATATGTCGCCGGTTCCGCTGCGGAGCGTCTGTCCGCTATGCGGCAGTTGTGGGGCGATGGCGCTGATTACGGACGCCTTGTATTAACATCTTATGCCGCAGCCCGGCTGCCGGTCTCGCAAGACTTAGCCGCAGATGTCGCCCCATTGATTGCATCAATGCTGGCAGCGGGCCTTGATCGCAATGCGCTGCGCTGGGCGGGCATTGTACCTGAAGGGAGCGAGGCCTGGGCCATGCTGGCTTTGGCAGATGCATCAGGTAATACTGTCGGCGTGGATGTGGGCGCGGTTGAAGATTTCCTGGATGAAGACACCAGTTCCGAACGGCGCAAATCAGCTTTTCTGATCGCCGGGCTTGCTGGTCTGGGCAAACTTGAAAGCGACGATACTGCCGATCTCGCAAATGAGCTGGGCGTCAATTTGACCCGTAGCACCGCATGGAGCAGCAAGATTTCGCGTGCTGCGCAGGTTGAAAACCGCCCACTGGTTTCACTGCTCGTTGGATTGGGCATGCAAGGTAGCAGCTGGGAGCGGATGACTCCGCGCCATCTCTATCATGTAGTTTCTGCTCTTAACCGCGTGGGTCTTTCAGCCGAAGCACGGATGATCGCCGCCGAGGCGGTTGCTCGCGGGTAGGAGGAAGCCGCAACGCTCGTGTCGGCCCATATCGACAATTACCTCGCCATGATGGCGGCAGAGCGCGGGGCGGCGGTAAATACGCTTGCAGCCTACCGCCGCGACCTGGAAGGAAGCGAAGAAATCGCCGGCGATCTGGCCGCCGCATCGCGGGATGATCTTGCGCAATTGCCGCGCGCCTGGGCAGAACTCGCGCCATCCACCGTCGCGCGCAGGATTTCTGCGCTGCGACAATTCTACAGCTTTTGCCTGGATGAAGGGATACGGCAGGATGATCCTTCCTCCGCATTGCCACGTCCGCAGGCGCGCCGCCCGCTGCCCAAGATACTCTCACTCGACGAGGTGAAGCGGTTGTTCACCGTTGCAGAGGACGAAGCTGCCGGGGACCGACCTAATGCCGTGCGGATGCTCACCCTTCTGGAAATACTATATGGATCGGGCCTGCGCGCAACAGAGCTTGTGGAGATGAAAGCCAGCGCCGTTCCCCGTGATGCGCCATTGCTCACGATCACTGGCAAGGGCGGTCAGCAGCGCATGGTCCCAGTTTCCGGGAGAGCGCGCAAGGCCCTTTCGCGCTGGATGGCCGTGCGCAAGGCGGATGGATCGGTCTTCCTTTTCCCGTCGCGAACGGGTCACATCTCCCGAATCAGGCTTTATCAGCTGGTAAAAGCGCTGGCCGTGCGGGCCGAGCTGGATCCGCGCAAGGTCAGTCCGCATGTCCTGCGCCACGCCTTTGCAACCCATTTGCTGGCGGGCGGGGCGGACCTTCGGATCCTGCAAACACTGCTCGGTCATGCCGATATTGCGACGACCCAGATATATACCCATGTGGATTCGGCGCGGCTCGTAGCGTTGGTAAACGAAAGACATCCTCTTGCAGGGAAGGGCGCGGGGCGTTAGCGGCAGGCTATGGCATCATTCCTAGATTTCGAAAAACCGGTTGCAGAGCTTGAAGCGAAGATTGCCGAGTTGCGCTCCGCCGCTGGTGAAGATGTTGATATTTCGCGTGAATTGCGCCGTCTCGAACAGAAAAGCGCGGCCCTGTTGAAGACCACCTATGCCGAGCTTACGCCTTGGCAGAAAACGCAGGTTGCGCGCCATTCCAGCCGTCCGCATTTCCGTGACTATGTGGCGCAGGGCTTTGATCATTTCATGCCATTGGGTGGTGATCGCCTTTATGGTGATGACGAGGCAATCATGGGTGGCCTTGCGACCTTGCGTGGCCGTCAAATTATGCTCATCGGCCATGAAAAAGGCCATGACACTGAAACGCGGATCAAGCACAATTTCGGCATGGGCAAACCCGAGGGCTATCGCAAGGCCATCCGGCTCATGGAAATGGCCGATAAATTCGGCCTGCCGGTAGTTACTCTGGTCGATACATCCGGTGCATTTCCCGGCATCGAGGCCGAAGAGCGCGGCCAGGCAGAGGCGATCGCCCGCTCGACTGAAGCATGCCTTGCGCTGGGCGTCCCCATGATCGCGGCTGTCGTTGGTGAAGGCGGATCGGGCGGGGCGGTCGCGCTTGCCAGTGCAGAGCGCGTGCTGATGTTCGAACACGCCGTTTATTCCGTGATCTCGCCCGAAGGGTGCGCTTCTATCCTCTGGCGCACAGCGTCCAAGGCACCACAGGCAGCAGAAGCCATGCGGCTTACGGCACAGGATCTGCTCAGCATCGACGTGATTGACCGGATCGTGCTTGAGCCTGCCGGAGGCGCGCATCGCAATCCGGCAGAGGCAGTGGGCAATCTGACAGATGCCATCAATGAAGAACTCGACGCACTTTGCCTTCTCTCGCCTGACCAGTTGCGCACGCGTCGGGAAGATCGTTTTCTGGCTATCGGACGCGAGGTCTGAGAGGCGCACGATCTGCCAGGGTTGAGCCGACCTGCATAAGGCAATTCATGCAATTCTAGGGGCGGGGCGGGAACATCGCCCGTCTGTGGCTGTTTTCCTCCAAGTAACCGGGGCGACGCCAATCGCCCGATTCAGGGTTTAGGAGGAGAATCGCATGTCGCACCCACTGTCTCGTAAAATGAAATCCATTGCTGTTGCGGGGGTGGCTGCAATGGCAGTGTCCGCCTGTGCCACTGTCCCTGGCGCAAATGTTGCTCCCGGCTCGCCGATCACGGCGGAAGAAGCGCAAGTTGGCGCACAGTATCACGAACAGTTCGTGGCCCAGTTCGGTGGAGAAATGACTGGCCCCTACGCCAGCTATGTCGATCAGATTGGCTCCAATATCGCGGTGCAGTCCGGCCTTGCGCAAGATCGCAATGCCTTTGATGTCACCTTGCTCAATTCCAGCGTTAACAACGCATTTGCCGTGCCCGGCGGCTATGTTTACGCGACCAGGCAATTGGTCAATCTCATGAACAATGAGGCGGAACTTGCTGCCGTTCTTGGCCATGAGGTCGGTCACGTAGCTGCGCGCCATTCGGCTCGCAGGCAGGCTGCAGCCCAGCGTAACCAGATTGGCGGCGTTGGCATTGCGATCCTTTCCTCAATCTTGCTTGGCGATAACCCACTGGGTGAAACGATTGCACGTGGCGCCCTTCAGGGGTCGCAGGTCCTGACGCTCAGCTATTCACGGAATCAGGAATTGGAGGCCGACGCGCTCGGCGTGCAATATCTCAAGAATGCAGGTTATGATCCGCGCTCCATGGCAACTCTGCTGCAAAGTCTGGCTGCGCAAAATCAGCTCGATGCCCAATTGCAGGGCCGCGACAATGCCACCATTCCTGAATGGGCATCAACGCATCCGGATCCTGCAAGCCGCGTGCAGAATGCAGTGCAACTGGCGGGTAACAATACGGGCGTTACCAATCGTGACACATTTCTCAGTCGCATTGATGGCATGATCTATGGTGATGATCCCGAACAGGGTGTGATTGAGGGCAATCAGTTCATCCACCCCATGCTGCGCTTTTCCTTCACCGCGCCACAGGGTTTTTACATGATCAACAGCCCCAGTGCTGTTTCCATCAATGGCGATGCCGGTCAGGCTCAATTGACGACCGGGGCCTATAACAACAATCTCGATACCTATGTACGCTCTGCGTTTCAGGCCATCGGTGGCGAGCAGCAGCAGCTTGCACCGTCAAGCATTGAGCGCACGACGGTCAACGGACTGCCTGCCGCCTTTGGCACTGCGCGGGTCAACAATGGCCAGCAACAAGTTGATGTGACGGTGTTCGCGTATGAATTTTCCGCGGATCAGGCGTTTCATTTCCAGGCCATTACGCCAGCAGGACAACTAGGCACATTCAATTCATTGTTCAGTTCAATGCGTCGGATTTCGGCCAGCGAAGCGGGCAGCGTAATTCCGCGCAGGATCGATATCGTCACGGCTGGCGGTGGTGACAGCGTGGCCTCGCTGGCGCAGCGCATGGCTTACACCGATGGTCAGGAAGCACGCTTTCGTGTTCTGAACGGCTTATCGGGTAATGACCAAGTCGTCCCCGGACGCAAATACAAGATCGTCGTCCGCGCCAATTGATGAAAACCCCCGGCCAGATGGACGGGGGTTTTTCTTGGCAGTTTTCTGACCGCACATAGCAGAAGGGCGGAGGGTTTCCCCTCCGCCCAACTGTCTAACCTAAGTCTTCTTCAGACGATTATGCTGTTTCCATCTCGGTCTTGACCTTGTTGAAGGTCGTGCTGAGTTCGTTACCCAGGCTCTGCATTGCAGTGATGGCAGCAACGGCGATCAGGGCAGCGATCAGGCCGTATTCAATGGCGGTTGCACCCTGCTCGTCGCGGATCATGTTCTTGAAAAAAGTCATCTATAGTCTCCTGGTTTTAAGTCTTCGTACCCGGCTCAATTCGTATCCAACTTGAGCTATCCCCGAACTAAGGGGAATTCCTTGAGAAAGTGCTAAGAGCCTGCGTTTTCCACTTTCGTTTCCACTTCACCCCACATCGTCGAGCTTTCAGTGGCGAGGCCCTGCAAGGCTGTGACCATGGCAATCACGATCAAAGAAACGATGAGGCCATATTCAACGGCAGTCGCGCCCTGTTCATCATGCAGGAGCTGCTTTATGAAATTATTCGCAAGCACAGAACTTCCCCTTAGTTGTGGAACGCGATGACATGACTTTTTGCAGTCAACATTTAACAAAAGGTTGAGACGGGCTTCGAAGATGACAAAAATTCCGACATGGATACCTGTCGTCGCCCTCGCTCTATTCGATGCTGATGGCCGCATTCTGATGCAGCAACGCATTGCCGGCAAACATCATCAGGGGTGCTGGGAATTTCCTGGTGGGAAGGTAGAAATTGGGGAAATTCCAAGACTTGCGCTTGTCAGAGAGATATCGGAGGAGCTGGCGATAGACATAGATCCCACTCTGCTGGACCCTTGCGGATTCGCTGAAGAAACAGGCAAGCGCGACATTGTTCTTTTTCTTTACACGTCACGTCAGCACTGTGGTGAGCCACGGGGCCTTGATGGGCAGGAGTGGGGTTGGTTCACACCTTCCGAAGCGTATTCTCTGGCAATGGCACCGATGGATCGCGTCCTGTTGGGACAAATTGACGGGTCGAGGCGTTAGCTCTTGCCAAGCTGTGCCACCCCGCTTATGTGCCCGCCTCTCAAGTGCGCCCGTAGCTCAGCTGGATAGAGTACCTGACTACGAATCAGGGGGCCGGAGGTTCGAATCCTTCCGGGCGCACCAACAAAGGCCATCTCTGCGAAGGGGTGGCCTTTGTTGGTTTCTGTCACAGGATTCTCTGAAATTTCGTATTTGCACCGCCGAAGGCACGCGGTGGGTCAAGACAGTATGGTGACGGCCAAGCCTTGCTGAGGCACCAATCCATCATGTAAACGCGAGCCGGTGCCGGGCTCGCTGACTTCCTGCGCAAGTCTAGCGAAGAATCCCAGTCGGCGTTGACCGCGGCGAGCAGATATTCGCCTTGGCCATCTTAACAGCTTCAGCCGTCACACGATGACCTGATTATTGGCAAGGCCCGCGCCAGCGATGAAAAATTCAATCTTGGCGTGTAATCTTTCAAGGCTCTTATCCGTTATCATGCGATGACTGATCGCCTCTGCATGAACATCGCTCACAAACAGGCCGAGGTACAGTTCGGCCAAAATATGTGGGGGTGCGTTCATTTCGACGCCACTTTCGTTCCAAGCGGTAAACAGCTGTTCGAGCGAATCATGCGTTCGCGATGCTGTCCGTTCGAAGAATCGCTGTGCAAAGTCGGTGTTGCTTATGCTTTGGGCGATAACGATGCGAACAAGAGCAATCACTTCTGGATCGAGGAAATGCGCCTGAAATGATTCGGAGAGGCGGTGCAGGATATCGACTGGAGTGCCCCCTTGTGCGGAAGCCTTGTGGATAAGTTTTGCGCCTGAAGAAGCCTTTTCGAAGACTACAACCTCGAGTATGCCTTCTTTATTGCCAAATAATTTGTAGACGGTTGCCAGAGATCCGCCTGCACGATCCACGATATCGCTAAGGGTCGTCTGCTCAAATCCTTGCTCGACGAATAAGCTCCGCGCGGCTTCAATAATGGCGCGTTTGCGACGGTCGAGTCGACTGCTTTCGGTTCGATCAATCATTTTCGAAGGCTCTACGATAAAGGGTTGCGGGACAAGTGCGTAATAACTATTACACTCTCGCACCTGCACAAAAGATGACTGAAAGCCTCCTGTCTATGAAAGCCAAATTTTTAAGCTTGGCCGCGAGCCTCTTGCTCGTCGGCTGCTCTCAAGCGGAAGAGGCAGTAGCGCCTCAGGCAATTCCGGTCAGGACCGTAATTGTGGCGACGCAAACGGTGCCCAATGTGATCGAACTGCCCGGGAGGGTTGAGCCGGTGCGAGAGGCTGAGGTTCGCGCACGCGTAACCGGTATCGTGCAGGAGCGGCTTTATGAAGAAGGCACCGATGTAAGCGCTGGCCAACCGCTTTTCCGAATCGATCCTCGGGAATTGCGTGCCAGCTTTAACCAGACGCAGGCTGCATTGACTCGCGCCCAGGCGACAGCCGCCAATGCCCGGGCAGTGGTTGAACGCTACCGCCCGCTGGTGGAGGAAAACGCCATCAGTAGCCAGGAATACGATGCGGCGATCGCCGCATCGCGTGAGGCGGAGGCGAATGTTGCGCAAATTCGGGCACAGTTGGAATCGGCCTCACTGCAGCTCGGTTATACTACGGTGCGCGCGCCGATCAGCGGTCGGGCGGGACGTGCGCAGGTGACCGAAGGTGCGCTGGTCAGTCAGCCAGAAGGCACGCTGATGACCCGGATCGAACAGATCTCGTCGGTTTATGTGAGCTTCGCGCAGGCTGCCAGCGAAGTGATCGAGATACGCCGTGCCATCGCTTCGGGCGAGCTGGCACTCAACGATGATGAGCAGATGGAAGTGCGCCTTACCATGGGTAATGGAGCCGAATATCCTGTTCCCGGCTACATCGACTTCCTCGATTTCTCGGTCGACGAACAGACCGGGACTGTCGAATTGCGCGCCGAGTTCAGTAACCCCTCACGCATCCTGCTTCCGGGTGAATTCGTGCGAGCGAAGATTTATGCCGGTACGGTGAATAACGGGATTACAATCTCCCAGGAAGCTGTGACGCTAACCGGCGATGGTGGTACTGTCTTCGTAATCAACGAAGAAGGGCAAGCCGCTGTCCGCCCGATCATGCTGGGCGATATGGTCGATGGCAAATGGATCGTCGAGAGCGGGCTTGAACCCGGTGACGAAGTGATTGTCAGCAACCTTCAGAAAATCCGCCCTGGCGTTCCGGTCGAGGTGACCAATACGCCTACTGGGAGGCGACAAGCGCCGACCCCTTCTGCCACCACTACCGGAGGCGGTCGCTAGCACATGGCACGTTTCTTCATCGATCGACCGATTTTCGCCTGGGTGGTCTCGCTGGCCATCTTGCTGGCGGGCCTGCTCGCGCTGCGCTCTCTGCCCATTGAACAATATCCGGAAGTCGCACCACCGTCGCTGACGATTAACGTCGTATATCCCGGAGCCGGGGCAGAGACGCTGGAGCAGAATGTTACCCAGGTTATCGAGCAGCAACTCAATGGCGTGGACGGTTTCCTTTATATGTCCTCGACCAGCACCTCTGCGGGGCTTGCCAGCATCACACTGACCTTCGAAGCGGGCACAGACATCGATATCGCCCAGACTGAGGTGCAGAACCGCCTCAGTACGGTTGAGGCCCGTCTGCCGGAGGAAGTGCGCCGCCAGGGGATCACCGTGCGTCAGGCGAGCGAGGGCTTCCTGATGATCGTGGCCATGACTTCTCTTAGCGGGGAGCTTGGAACCATTGATCTGGGCAATATCGCGACTAACCAGGTGGTTGACGAATTACGCCGCGTACCTGGCGTCGGCGATGTGATGCTGTTCGGCTCTCCCTATGCGATGCGCATCTGGCTCGATCCCGAAGCGCTCGCTTCATATAATTTGTCTCCTTCAGCCGTATTAGCGGCGGTTCGTGAGGAAAACGCACAGACAGCGGGCGGATCGATTGGTGCACAACCACTTGCTGAAGGGCAGCTGATTACTGCGACGATCTCAACTGAAGGTCGCTTCACCACGGTGGAGGAATTTGAGAACATCATTTTGCGAGCCAATTCGGGCGCAGCAGTGGTGCGGTTGGGTGAAGTTGCGAGGGTGGAGATCGGAGCGCAAACCTATGCCACCTCCGCTTCTCTCAATGGGCAGCCGATGGCCGGCATGGCGATCCAGCTTGCTACCGGTGCCAATGCATTGACTACGGCCGAAGGCGTAAGGGAACGGCTAGCCGAGATTGAAGGTGGGTTGCCGCCAGACGTGACCTGGAAGATCCCTTATGACACCACTCCATTCGTCGAAGCATCGGTGGAAGAAGTCGTCATAACGCTGGCCGAGGCGATGGTCCTCGTCTTTCTGGTCATGTTTCTATTCCTGCAGAACTGGCGCGCCACGCTGATCCCCACACTGGTGGTGCCGATCGCCTTGGCCGGAGCGTGTCTGGGATTGTGGCTGTTCGGCTTTTCAATCAACGTCCTGTCACTGTTCGGCATGGTTCTGGCTATCGGCATTCTGGTTGATGATGCCATCGTGGTCATCGAAAATGTCGAACGCATCATGCGCGAGGAAGGACTGCCGCCGCTGGAGGCTACCCGCAAGGCAATGGGGCAGATCACCGGCGCGATTATCGGCATCACGCTGGTGTTGATTGCTGTCTTCGTGCCGATGGCGTTTTTCCCCGGCTCCACTGGGGGAATCTATCGGCAGTTCTCAGTCACTCTCGCGATTGCGATTTTCTTTTCTGCCTTGCTCGCCCTGTCGCTTACCCCGGCACTGTGCGCGACCTTCCTTAAGCCAATGGATCATGGACACGATGATGCCGGAGAACCGGTCAGCGAGCCGGAAGCGGAAACACAGCCGGGTTGGCGCGGCTTTCTGGCGCGCATCCGTGGATTGGTAACGCGCTTTTTCGCCCGCTTCGACCGCTGGTTTGGGCGAATGCAGGAAAAATACGGGCGCACCAATGATCGAATTTTGTCGCGCCCATGGCGCGCCTTCGCGGTCTTCCTCACGCTCGTTCTTCTGACGGTGGTGCTGTTTGCCCGTCTCCCCTCAGCGATGTTGCCGACTGAAGACCAGGGCTTCCTGCTCACTGCGGTCCAGACCCAACCGGGTGCGACCCAGGCTCGAACTGACGAAGCATTGGAGCCGATCACCGATTACTGGATAAACCGTGAGGAGGTTGAGAACCTCGTACTTATTCGCGGTTTCAGCTTCTTCGGACGGGGTCAAAATAACGCCTTGCTGTTCACCACATTCAAACCTTGGGAAGAACGGACTGGCCCCGGCAGCAGCGCGGGCGAGATGATGGCAGATGCAATGGGCCGTTTCAGCCAGCTCGACAATGCAAGCGCCTTTGTAATCCAGCCGCCTGCAATCCAGTCACTCGGTCGGGCTAGCGGGTTTACCCTCAAGCTGCAGGATCGTGGCGGAGTGGGGCGCGATACGCTGACAGCCGCGCGCGATCAGATGCTTGGCACGGCTTCCCAAAGCCCGGTCGTCGCCAATTTGCGGCCCGAGGATCAGGGGCCCAGCCCCGAGGTCGAAGTTGAAATCGACAGGGTTCAGGCGCGAGCGCTCGGCCTTTCGCTGGCCGATGTAAATACTGCGTTGTCGATCACTTTCGGCTCGGCATATGTGAACGATTTCAACCGCGACGGGCGCGTGCTGCAGGTTCAGCTTCAGGCTGATGCGCCTTACAGGATGAAACCAGAGGATATCATGTCCTTGCGCATCCCGAACGATAGCGGTGAGCTGGTGCCATTCAGTGCTTTTGCGACCGCGAAATGGTCAGCAGCGCCTGCCAGCCTGTCACGCTATAATGGGTATCCGGCCATGACGTTGTCTGGAACGGCAGCCCCCGGCAAATCCTCCGGCTCTGCTCTTGCAGAGATGGAGCAATTGGCTGAACAATTGCCGCCGGGCATCGGCTATGAATGGACTGGTCTTTCTTACGAGGAAAAGCAGGCCGGCGGGCAAATTGGCTTCCTTCTCGGCCTGTCGGTGATTGTAGTTTTCCTTGTGCTAGCTGCGCTCTACGAAAGCTGGGCGGTGCCGCTGGCGGTCCTGTTGATCGTCCCCACTGGCGTGTTGGGCGCGGTATTGTTCTCCATGTTGCGGGGGCTTTCGGCAGATATTTATTTCAACGTCGGGCTTATCACAATCATCGGACTCGCGGCCAAGAATGCCATTCTGATCGTTGAGTTCGCAATCGAGGAAGAAGAACGCGGGTTGAGACGAATCGATGCGGTCAAGGCAGCAGCCCGGCTGCGACTGCGGCCGATCATCATGACATCGCTGGCTTTCACCATGGGCATGGTGCCTCTGGTGCTGGCTTCGGGCGCTGGTGCGGCAAGTCGCATTTCGGTAGGTACCGGGGTGATGGGCGGAATGGTCGCTACGACCATTTTCGGCATCTTTCTTATCCCGATGCTCTATCTGCTGGTGCGCAGAAATATCAGCCGCAAGCAGCCCGTCGCCGCCGGTCATCTGGACGAGGCCGATTCCGGTGGAGCTAAGCCGGACGATGCAGAACAGAACCCGGATGGGGAGCCAGTCCGATGAAACGTTTGATTGCCCTGGCCCTCGCATCGACAATGCTGGCAGGCTGCGCCAGCATGGCGCCCGAACATATCCGACCCGCGCCGGCCACTGCGTTGACATTCGATTCCGAATATCGGCCCAATGGCGAAGTCGTTGCGTCCCAGCTTTCCTATCGCGAATGGTTCCTGGATCCTCGCTTGCAGGATCTTGTGACCCTTGCGCTGGAAAATAATCGCGATTTGCTGGCGGCTACCGCGCGCATAGAACAGGCCCGCGCGCGTTACCACATTCAGGACAGCCGCCGATTGCCAAGCATCGTCGCCGATGCAGGTGCAGTTCGCACACGCCAGCCGCTTTCGGCCAATCCCGCGCTCGACACAGGTGATGTGGAAGGTGCTCCCGATGCGGTCACTTTCAACCGCTTTGACGTTGGTGTGGGCGTCAGTGCGTTTGAATTGGACTTCTGGGGCCGGATCGCAAACCTCAGCGATGCCGCGCGCGCCGAATATCTCTCAACTATCGCTGCGCAGCGTGCTTTCTATCTGTCTCTGATTGCGGATACAGCGACGACCTATTACGAACTCGTCGAGACAGAAGAACAGATCGCTCTGGCCGAAGCTACCGCTGAAAGCAGACGCGAAGGGCTTCGGATTGCGGAGGTGCGGCTCGATAATGGCGTAACCTCTGCACTACCTTTCCGGCAGGCCGAAACGCTGCTGACACAGGCCGAACAGCAATTGGCGAGTGAGCAGCTGACCTTGGCGCGACTACGCAATCAGTTGGCCGTTTTGGTCGGGGGCGCAATTTCTGCGCCACTTCCTGAAGGGTTCACGCTGGCGCAGCAAGGAGACGAGCGCCGGCTTGCGGCGGGCTTGCCGTCCGATCTTCTCCTCTCACGCCCGGATATCGTCGCAGCCGAGGAACAGCTGCGTGCGGCCCGTGCCAATATCGGTGCCGCTCGCGCAGCGTTCTTCCCCACCATATCGCTGACTGGCAATGCCGGCTTTTCGTCGAGCAGCCTCGATGATTTGTTTTCGGACGGCGGCTTTGGATGGAGCTTCGGTCCAGCCATCACATTGCCGATTTTTGACTGGGGCGCGCGCGAGGCAGATCTGGATCTCGCCCAGGCTCTGGAAGTTGAGCAGGTGGCGAACTATGATCGCACCGTTCAAGGTGCCTTCCGCGAAGTTTCGGACGCGCTGGCCGGGCGGCGCTGGTTGGCCGAACAGGTTGCAACCTTGCGACGTGCCGTGACGGCGCAGGAACGCATCGCCCACATCGCGCGCCTGCGCTATCGTGAGGGTGTGGCCAATTATCTCGAGGTTCTCGATGCTGAGCGAAATCTGTTCAGTGCGCGCCAACAGCTGCTCGCGACAGAGCGGGCGTGGTTGCAGAACCGTGCGACGCTTTTCGTGGCGCTAGGTGGAGGGATCGGGGGAGACATCCCTCTTGCGGGCCGGATCCATTAGCCTTTCTGGGCAACAATAATTGTCTAATGTTTAGAGTGCCCGGCTTCATGGCGGGCAGGGCTGCGGAACCGGGCACCCGCTCACAGGTTGAACCTGCAAATCACATTTGCAGGAGCCACTCTATGTCACAGGATATTTTTGCCCGCCTCAAACAAGATCACGAAGATCATCGCGCCCTGCTTTCCAAGTTGGCGGAAACAAGCGGCGATAGCGAAGAACGCCGCGAGTTGTTTGAACAGTTCACACTTGATGTGAAAAGCCATGCTTCAGCAGAGGAACAAGCGCTTTATTCCACCATGCTGCGCAAGCCGGAGACGACTGACGAGACCCGTCATTCAGTAGCCGAGCATCATGAACTGGAGGAATTGCTGAACGATATAGCGGCAACCGACATGTCTTCATCCGCCTGGATAACCAAATTCAAGCAGCTCGATCATGATTATCGTCATCATATCAACGAGGAAGAAGAGGACCATTTTCCCGACTTCGCCAAGTTGTTGACCAAAGAAGATGAAGATCACATGCGTCAGGTGTTTGACAAGCGGAAAGAGGTTGAAAAGGCCGATGCCGAGATAACGCCGGAAAAGAAAGAAGACGCAAAGGAATAGTCCTTGCGATCAGGGCTGTAAGAGGGGGGCATTTGGGAAACTTCGCAGAAGACGTCGAGGGCTTTGACGATAGCTCTGCCGAGGCGGGCGTGTGGCAATATGCCCACGCCCGCCGCGTTCGTGTAGTCGTGGACGGGGAAGATTATTTCGATCTGATCCAGCAGGCCATGCTCAAGGCGCGTCAGCGAATACTGCTAATCGGTTGGGATTTCGATACGCGCATCCATCTCAGTCGCGGGCGTCGCTGGTGGCAGAGGGGCTGGCGTCGTGATTATCCATCGCGACTTGGCAGTTTCATCCTGTGGCTCAACCGCAATAGACCCTATCTCGAAGTCCGGATTCTAAAGTGGAGCTATGGCTTCATCAAATTCTTCGGGCGCGGCTCCATGATGCTCGACATATTGCGCTGGTGGCGTCACCGCCGGATCGATTTCAAATTCGACACGGCACATCCTGTTGCGTGCAGCCATCACCAGAAAATCGTGGTGATCGACGATGATTTTGCCGTCTGCGGTGGGATCGACATGACCACGCGCCGCTGGGATACACGCGACCACGCCGAAAATGATAAACGGCGCACGCGCCCTGACGGTAAACCTTATCCACCCTGGCACGATGTAACCATGATGATGGAAGGCGAAGTGGCAGGCGCTCTCGACGTGCTTGGTCGTGCCCGCTGGGTGCGCTCGGGAGGAAAGCCGCTAAAGCCGACGATGCCGGATGAGGGCAGTGCCTGGCCCGACGGGCTGGAGCCGCATTTCGAGAATGTCGAAATCGGCATTGCCCGGACGCGCGCAGAATATGATGGCGATCCCAAGGTCGATGAGATCGAAAATCTATTCGTGCAACAGATCGGTGCAGCGCAGTATTTCATTTACATAGAGAATCAGTATCTGACATCGCACACTATTTGCGAGGCCATCGCCAGGCGCCTTGCCGAACCGGACCCGCCGGAAATCGTGATAATCATGCCAGAATTTGCAGAGGGCTGGATGGAAGAAGGTGCCATGTCGCCCGCCCGCGCAAAACTGGTGCAGGCACTGCGGGAGATTGATTCCAGCAACTCTCTCCACCTCTATATTCCCTATAGTGGCGAGACGGCTATTTATGTTCATGCCAAGCTGATGATCGCGGATGACCGAATCTTGCGCATCGGATCGGCCAACCTCAACAATCGTTCGATGGGGCTGGATAGCGAATGCGATGTCTTCATTGATTGTGAACGTCCCGGAAATGCCGGAGCCACCGATGCAATCACGCGTATCCGACATTCCATGCTTGCCGAACATCTTGGCATTGCGGAAGATGAGGTGCCCGGCCTGATTGATGAGCACGGTAGCATGTCTGGGATGATCAAGCATTGCGGCACAAATCAGCGGCGCTGGCTCAAACCCTTCCACCCGCCCGAACCGGATGAATGGCTGGTTGACCTGGCGCTGCGCGAGACGCTCGACCCTGAAGAGCCGGAGGACCTTTTTGCGATCGTGCCGCCAGGGCGTGGCCTTTTCCGCAACGGCAGCCTATTGGCCAGAGCGCGTGACAGGATAAGCAGAAAGCGTAAGAAAAAGCATGGTTGAAACAACAGGTCCGCTTGATGATGATGACGCCCGCGGCAAGGCTCACGTCCCCGAAGAAGTCGAAGACGCTGTCAGGACGATTCTGAAATGGGCGGGTGAAGATCCCGAACGGGAGGGATTGCTGGATACGCCCAAGCGGGTCGCACGCGCATGGCTTGAATATTGCGAAGGCTACAGGGAAGATCCGTCCGTTCACCTCTCCCGCGTGTTTCACGAGGTAGGCGGCTATGACGAGATTGTGCTGCTGAAGGATATCCCGTTCCACAGCCATTGCGAACATCACATGGCACCGATCACCGGCAAGGCGGCCATCGCCTATTTGCCTGACAAGAAGGTGGTCGGTATTTCCAAACTTGCGCGGGTGCTGCACGGCTATGCAAGGCGTCTCCAGATACAGGAACGTCTCACCGCAGAAGTCGCGCAATGTATATGGCAACATCTTCAGCCGCAAGGCGTTGCCGTTGTGATCGAGGCGCGGCATGGCTGCATGACAGGTCGCGGCGTACGCACGCCGGGGGTTGGCATGATCACCAGCCGCATGCTGGGATGCTTCCTCAATGATGACCGCAGCCGCAAGGAAGTGCTCAGCTTGATGGGCTATTGATCCGCTGCCTGACAGGGCACACGATCACAATATGGATTTGAGGGAATTACAATGACGGCATTGTACGTAAGGGGGGGGCAGCGCCTTGAGGGGAAAATTGAACCCTCGGCCAATAAGAACGCGGTGCTGCCCATACTATGCGCTACCTTGCTGAGCGACGCGCCGATCATGCTGCGCAATGTGCCGGTAATCACCGATGTGCAGCGGATACACGCCTTCTTCACCGATTTGGGGAGCACTGTGGAATGGGACATGGGCTCCCAGACTCTCGCCATTGATCATTCGACTATTCCCAGCGGCGCCAAGGCCAAACTGCCCCAGGCCATGCGCGCATCGATCATGATGATACCAGGCCTGCTCGCCCGGCTTGGCGAAGCACGGCTGGAACATGAGGTGAAGGGCTGCACGCTTGGCGCGCGCGAGATTGATCCGCATGTCGCAGTGTTCAAGGCGTTCGGGGCCGAGGTGGATTACGAAAAGAAAGACATCGTGTTTCGACACAAGGGTAGGGCAGAAGCCACGCGCATGTGGCTTGAATATGCCTCTGTCACCACGACAGAGAACTTTGTCATCAGCGCGCTTACCGCCAATGGCACCAGCCAGATAGTAAACGCCGCGTGTGAGCCGCATGTGCAGGAAATGTGCACCTTCCTTGAAGCGATGGGTGCCACAATCAGGGGCAAGGGCACATCAATGGTCTCAATCGACGGGTGCAAGGAATTTGCGCCTGTTGATTACACCTTCGTAGAGGATTTCCACGAAATCGCCACTTTCCTCGCGCTGTCTGCCGTGACGGGTGGCGATATCTCGGTGCGCAATACGCGGCCTGAAGATTTCATGCTGATTGACCGGACGTTTGAGAAATTCGGCGCGGAAGTCACGCATAAGGATGGCTGGTCCCGCCTTAATGCGCCTGAAGAGCTGATCGTTCAGCAAAATTTTACCAGCCACATCACCACCAAGGTGGAGGCTGCTCCTTGGCCCTATATTCCTGCTGATCTCCTGCCGATCTTTATCGCTCTCGGCGTGAAGGCGCGGGGCCAGACGATGTTCTGGAACAAGGTCTATGAAGGCGGGCTGACATGGCACACAGAACTTTCGCTGTTTGGCGCCCATACGCTGCTGTGTGATCCGCACCGCCTCCTCACCTTTGGCGGAGACAAGTTGGTGCCTGCAACGGTAACCAGCCCCTATATCATTCGTGTTGCCATCGCGATGCTGATGGTTGCTGCCTCTATCGAGGGAGAATCGACCATTCTCGATGCCGATCCCATCCGCCGCGCACACCCCAATTTCGTTCAGAACATCGATTCGCTCGGCGTTAATGTCCGGTGGGACGATTGATGACGAGATATTGAATCAACTAAGGAAAAAGGGCGCCACAACGGGCGCCCTTTTTTATGCTGTTGTCTGACAGGCTTTAAAGCTGGCCGAGCATGTGGTCCGCGCTCGACACATTATATTCGCCGGGGTCTTCGACATTGAGCTCGGTCACAACGCCATCATCGACAATCATCGAGTAACGGTTGGAGCGGGTGCCCATGCCATAGGCAGAGAAATCTGCATCAA
>OJBY01000271.1_pt1 | contig 31907 bp, 26 predicted proteins | sample 1591731 | NCBI WGS metagenome assembly OJBY01 (sample SAMN05416837, study PRJEB24817) | seawater metagenome | isolation source: Sea water | place: Canada:Atlantic | collected 2013-07
ATCTGCAGATGGATTGCTGACGGACGCGGGTTCGATTCCCGCCGGCTCCACCAAATCCAACTCTAAAGCCGCCTAGCGCGGCTTTTTTGTTGCCCAAAAACAGGCAGTTACCCCATTTATCGGACTATCCCGCTATAACCGACTCTATTGCAATCCGGGGGTACATGGGGGTATATCTGGGGGTACATTTGATACCCCCAAAGGATATACCCCCAAATGCCGCTCACCGACACAAAGATCCGGGCCGCCAAACCGGCAGACAAGAAATACCGCCTCAGCGATGAAAAGGGCATGTACCTGGAAGTCACCAAGGCGGGCGGACGCTACTGGCGGATGAAGTATCGGTATCAGGGCAGAGAGAAGCTGCTAGCCCTTGGCGTTTACCCGGACGTGTCGCTGGCCCAGGCCCGCGCCAAACGAGATGAAGCCCGCGCCCTGCTGGCAGACGGCACCGACCCAGGGCAAGCCCGAAAGGCGGCCAAACACGAGAAAGCCAAGACTGCGGCCAACAGCTTTGAAGTCATCGCCCGAGAATGGCACGGAATACAGGCGGCAGGCCGCTGGACAGAAGGCCACGCCACCAAGACCCTGCAAGGCTTGGAAAAGCATATCTTCCCCGAACTCGGCCACCGCCCCATATCCGAAATCACCGCTGGGGAGCTGCTGGCGGTACTGAAAGCCATGCAGGCCGGAGGCACCATCGACCGGGCCAACCGCCTACGGCAGACATGCGGCGAGGTATTCCGCTATGGGATCGCGACGGGCACCAACGAGGGCAACCCCGCTGCCGACCTGGTGCGCACCCTGCAAGCAAGCCCACAGCGCCACTTTGCCGCCCTGACCAAGGATCAGCTACCCGATTTCCTGCAAGCCCTCAAGAAGGAGCACAGAGCCTCCCCTGTGACCTGCCTTGGCCTCAAGCTGCTGGCCCTCACCTTCGTCCGCCCCGGCGAGCTACGGCAAGCCAAGTGGGAGGAATTCGACCTAGAGGCCGGCATGTGGGAAGTGCCCGCCGACCGCATGAAGATGCGCGTCTCTCATCTGGTGCCTCTGTCCGCGCAAACCATTGCCACACTGGAGCAACTGCGCGAGCTGACCGGCAATACCGAGCTGCTATTCCCTGGCCGCTCCAATATCCGCAAGCCCATCAGTGACAATACTTGGCGGCAGGCCCTACACGCCATGGGCTACAAGGTCACCGCCCACGGTTTCCGCGCCACCGCCAGCACCCTACTCAATGAAATGGGCTACCGTGCCGACGCCATCGAGCGCCAGCTTTCCCATGGGGAGCGCAACAAGGTTAGAGCCGCCTACAACCGGGCCGAGTATCTAGAGGAGCGTCGGGAAATGATGAACCACTGGGGAGGCTATCTGGCCGCCCTGGAGAACGGGCAGAAGGTTGTGCCCATCCACCGAAATAAACGCAAAGCCATTTGAGAATAAGTCCTAATTTTATCGCAGATTCGACACATTCAGAAGGTTCGGTTTATTCAACTAAACCATAGGTTTATGTACAGACTTATCCACAATTTTTCCGGGATAGACTATGTGTTTTTATTTTCAGACCGTGTTAGCTTTGAATCTGGCCGGATGGACAGTGCAAGCAAACAATGCCCAGCACTCAATGAAGGTCAGCAAGATTATCTAGCAGAGATACTAGATAAGAGTCCCTGGTTAGCGGTCAAGTTTGGCGACCGCGCCGCTAACCAGGGGGAACCCGGCAAAACCGGGCAGGATATGCTTTAAGCATGGCTCCCTTGCCTATCAGGCAAGCCAATAAAGGCTAGCCTTAATAAGCAATGCTTAATATGAGCCATCACATACTGTGAAGTAAACCCCCGGTTGTCATTTCCAGGGGCACACCACAGCCCTGCCCTGTTTCTGCCTCATACCATTAAGTGAGGTTAAGAAATGGAGACTCTCCCCAAGACAGGCTGGTTACGCCTTTCGCAAATAATCGGCCAATCCGAAGTCACCGAGGAACAGGCCGCCAGCAACCGCCAGACAGGCAAAAGCCCCAAACGAGCTAGGCCAGGCATCCCCGCCGCCATCCCTGTTAGCCCGGCCACATGGTGGGCAGGAGTGAAAACCGGTCGATTCCCAAAGGGTGAAAAGCCGTTTGGCGGCAACACAACCATGTGGCGCGTCGAGGTCATTCGCCCCCTGCTAGCACAAAGCGGGGAGGATGCGGCATGACAGAAAAACAGAAAGCCCCCGCCCCGGTTGCAGCCGGGAGCGAGGGCCAAGGTAACGCCAAACACTGTCCCCAGCATCTTACCATAGGCCCCCGCCATCGTAGGCTGCTGGCTGCACTGGAGCGCAAAACCGCCGTTACCCGAGAACAGGCCGACCGGATCGCCCACGCCAGCAACTCCCCCCACTATGTGGGCGAGCTGCGCAAGCGATACGGCATCTCGGTAAAACTGCTCATGGCCTCAGGCATCGACTACGACGGCCACAAGATCCAATACGGGGTGTACTGGCTGGACGGTGACGGCAAGTCCGCCGCTCGCAAACTGCTCAGGGAGGCCAGCTAATGCGTTTCCTCATAGAGCTAGAGCTAACCACGGTTGTTCCCATGGTCATCGAGGCAGACAACAAACAAGACGCGCTAGACGCCCTCACAAGCGCCACAGCGAACGAACTGCCATCCGGTGACCCTATTCCCCTGCCCCCAACAGTGAGGCGAGTCAAAGAGCTGGGGAGCTAATGGCCAAAGACAAACGAGCCCGGATCAAGGGCCGGAAAGGTACGGCAGGCTTTATGGGCCTGCCGCACCACATCCTTAGCAGTCCCGCCTATCTGTCCCTGGACGGGTGGGCGGTGAAGCTACTGGTGGACATAACCGGCCAGTATCACGGTTACAACAATGGTGACCTATGCACAGCATGGGCAATTATGAAGCCCAAGGGCTGGAACTCTCGGAGCACCTTACAGAACGCACAAAAGAAACTGCTGGAGCGAGGCCTGATACAACTCACACGACAGGGAGGTAGAAACAAACCGAGCCTTTACGCCATCACCTGGCAGAACATTGATGAGTGCAAAGGAAAACTGGAAATCGGGCCAACTGACCGGCCAAGCAACCAATGGAGGGAATACCAAGGACAGGCAGCCTAAGCATTTTCTGTGCTCTCTATGCGTGTCAACTTAGCCCGGCATCCGTGTCAGTCTGCGATAAGCACGGCCATTGCCGCCAACCATTGACACGGTATCCGTGCTAGTCAGGCCATTTTTGCAGTCTCATTAACACGGATACCGGTCACCTATATATATTACCAAGGGGTATCTTTACTCATTGGACTTACAGGCTCTTGAAAGGGGTCAGTCTCTAGCCGGCGCTGTCCTTCCCTGTCCTTGCATAAAAGCCACCAGCCCCTAAAGAACTTGGCCCAGCCAACTATGAACGCACCAGGTCATTTTGTTTGCCCCCCCGGGTCGCCACAACCCGAATAAGGGGGTTTCTTTAGTCCTAAAAAAGGGCGAAGTTTTCGGAGCAGTACGCGGGCGAGATGCAGGCGCAGAGTTTTGAGACAAGTACACGCGCGTAGGAGGCGCGAACCAAAGTGCGAAGTTTTGGCCGCCACTTGAAAAAGTATCAACTTTTTTCAACAGGACACTAAGGTTACCGTAAGGTCTGACAGCAAGGTTAGGGCAAGGCAGAACGGTAAGGTTACAGTAAGGACACCGGATTTTAGGGGGAGGGGGTAGCCGAAAACTCTGACAGCCTCCCCAGGCAGACCGCCTGCCCAACTCTTTTCTATTGCTAACCCACCTCTCCCTGCCGGCCAAATGTAAAACCATGATGTTGATAAATGGTAAGGGCAGAACCTCACAAAACCTGACATGGGAAACAGGGCACTTTACCCTTCTGGGGGTACATTTGGGGGTATATCCGAAAAACGAAAACGTGATAGCCATTTAATTTCAGCATGTTATGGCACGGTTTCAATTGACGCCGGCCCACCAAACAGCAAATAAGAAGGGCCACCCCGATGGGGTGGCCCTTTTTTGTGTCGCCTAGAAATGACGGGGCTACCTACCGCATGCGCCTATGACCAAACCCTATTAACCGCTTTAATTCCGACGCCTCTCAGCCTTAAGCTAGCGAGTAGATTGGCAGCCATGGCGAGCGCTTCGGTTTCTGCCCTACGAACAGCAAGCCAGCAACGCTTGCCCGTCCAATTCCTGACAAACAGTCCACCTGTCCACCGACGCTTAAAGGAGCGCCTGCCCCTATGATTCTGGCCACTGCCGCTATCGCTTTTGGTTTGTTGCTGTTGGTGTGGAGCGCCAACCGCTTTGTGGAAGGCTCCGCCTCCACCGCCTCGCATTTCGGCATGCCGCCGCTGTTGATCGGCATGGTGGTCGTTGGTTTCGGTACCTCCGCGCCTGAGATGGTGGTGTCCGCGCTGGCAGCTTCGCAGGGCAATCCGGGCATCGCCCTGGGGAATGCCTACGGCTCGAACATCACCAACATTGCCCTGATCCTGGGGATTACCGCGCTGATCAGTCCCATCGCGGTGCATTCGCAGGTGCTGCGCAAGGAGCTGCCCATCCTTGCGCTGGTCACCGGCCTGGCCGCGTGGCAGTTACTGGACGGCGAAATCACACGGTTTGATGCGCTGGTGCTGCTCGGTGTGTTCGGCGCGCTGATGGCCTGGACGATCTGGCAGGGGATGAAGAAGAAAGAGGATGCACTGGCCAGCGAGATAGAACAGGAACTGGACGTGCTGGCCATGCCCCTGCGGCGGGCCATTTTCTGGCTGGTGGCCGGGCTGGTGCTGCTGATTGTCAGCTCCCGCGTGCTGGTCTGGGGGGCAGTAGAAATTGCCCATGGGTTTGGGGTCAGCGATCTGATTATCGGCCTGACCATTATCGCGGTGGGCACGTCGCTACCGGAGCTGGCATCGTCGATCATTGCCGCCAGAAAGGGCGAGCACGATATCGCTCTCGGCAATATCCTGGGTTCCAACCTGTTCAACACCCTTGCCGTGGTGGGGATCGCCGGCACCATTCAGCCATTGGCGGTAGGGCCCGAGGTCTTCAGTCGGGACATGCTGGTCATGGCGGCGCTGACTCTGTCGTTATTCGTGATCGGTTACGGGTTCCGGGGGCAAGGACGCATCAACCGCATTGAGGGCACCTTGCTGCTGGCTGCTTACGTTGGCTATACCCTTTACTTGCTCAGTACGGTATTCGGCCAACCGTGATCGCCACATTCGGCTTGCCGATGGCGAGCCGAACCAGCGACCGTAAATCGGACGCATGGCTACTTTCACCAGCCAATAACGGGCGACACCGTTATTGGCTTTGATTCCAGCTACCCCTGCCCTTAAGCTGATCTGAAAACCACCATGCAGGGATAACAATAATGAAACTCACCGCCCTTACCCCACCCCTGCAAGCTCTCCACGATTCCTCCGATGATATTCTGCTGGTATCGCTGATCAGTAGTGACGGCATGCCGGTGGTGCATATTGGTGAGGGGCTGGATTACGACGAGCAGAGCGCGCTTTTCTTCGAGATGAAAAAAGCCTGTGACAGGGTACTCGACGGGTTACGGCTGGGGCACAGCGAAGAAATTTTCATCCGCTGCCGGGAGGGATGCATCTGTATCTGGCCAGTGAACGATATGGTGTTTGCCTGTATGGCACGACCATCGGTGAACTCCCAGCACATGCAGATGCTCGCCTGGAAAACCGTATCGGCACTGGGAGGACTGGTTTAGTCCTTCACTCACCCTGCCTTCACGCCCAGATCACAAAATGCTTCCTGCCCAGCAAACACGCTGCCTCCGCCCCCCTGAATTGTCTTCAGCGCAACAAAAAAACACAGCCATTGCATAGAGAGATACACCCGTACTAATTAGGGTCAGAACACGACTTTTGGAGGGATCTTCATGCAGAGAAAAACAGGTATTAGCGCCCTGCTGGCGGCGCTACTGGGTGGCAGTGTGCTCAGCCCCGTGTGGGCAGATGACTCACCGTCTTTTGCCCAACAGACACAGAATGAGGTCATCGACAATCAATACATCGTGACCCTGGCCCCGGACATTATTCGGCGCCTTGGTGTCACAGACCTGACCACGGCCATTCGCACCCTGCTGGCCACGGTGGGTGGCGGCGAAGTGCTTTATACCTACCAGCATGCGCTCACTGGCATGACAGTGCGGCTAACCGATCTGCAGGCCACCTTACTGGGGCAGCTGCCCGGTGTGATCGGCCTGGAACCGGACCGTCGGGTGCAGGCCATCGCTACCCAGGCAAATGCCACCTGGGGTCTGGACCGGGTGGATCAGCCGCCCCTGCCGCTGGATGGCAGCTACCAGTACCCCAACAGCGCCGGCAACGATGTCACCGTCTATGTGATCGACACCGGTCTGCGCGCCAGCCATAACGAATTCAGCGGACGGGTCAGCCCCGGCCGTAACTTCGTCAGCAGTGGCGGTGGTTTCCTGTTTGGCGGTGGCAGCGTCGACCCGGCCAATACCAACGACTGTAATGGCCACGGCACCCATGTGGCTGGCACGGCCACTGGCACCGTTTACGGTGTGGCCAAGCAGGCACAAATTGCTCCCGTGCGAGTCCTCGACTGTAACGGTAGCGGCAGCAACTCCGGCGTGATTGCCGGGGTGGACTGGGTGGCGGGCAATCACCGCAAACCCGCCGTGGCGAATATGTCTTTGGGTGGCGGCAGCTCCAGCGCCCTGGATACGGCCGTGCGCAATGCGGTCTCCGCAGGGGTGAGCATGGTGGTGGCCGCCGGCAACGATAACACCAACGCCTGTAACGGCTCCCCCAACCGGGTCGCAGAGGCCCTGACCGTCGGGGCCACCACCCGCACCGACCAGCGCTCGTCGTTCTCCAATTTCGGCGCCTGTGTGGACCTGTTTGCTCCGGGTAGCGACATTACTTCAGCCTGGTTTCAATCCGACACCCAGACCGCGCGCCTGAATGGCACCTCCATGGCAGCCCCGCATGCCGCCGGTGCAGCAGCGGTGTATCTGGCAACGAATCCCAGCGCCAGCCCTGAGCAGGTGTTCGCGGCATTGGTCGATGGCAGTGCCGCCGGCATGATCAACAATGCCGGCAGCCAGTCGCCCAACCGCCTGTTGCAGGTAGCTGAGGACGACGGCGGCACAGTGACGGATCGTTTGCCCACGGCCGCCTTTACGGCCCAGTGTAGCGGCACCATCTGCCAGTTCGATGCCAGCGGCAGCAGCGATGATATTGGCGTAGCCGCCTGGGACTGGGCCCTGGGCGACGGCAATGTGGCCAGCGGCGAACAGATCAGTCATGACTACGGTACCGCGGGCAACTTTACCGTGACGCTGACCGTCACCGACACCGCCAACCAGACCGCCAGTATCGACAAGAGCGTGATCAGCGAAGACACCAGCAACCCCTGCCCGGAGTGCACCCGCTATGAAGGCAATCTGGGCAATGGCAGCTCCGTAACCTTGCCTTCCGGTGGCTTCAGCTACGGTGGAGGTAATGTGGAGGCCTACTTGTACAGCCCTGCCGGTGGCGCCTTCTCACTGGCCCTGGAGCAACGTAGCTGCTTCCTCTTTTTCGGCTGTCGGTGGTCCCAGGTGGGTAGTGCGCAACCGCAAAATGGTGTGGCAGAGCTGAACGGCTCGGTGGGCAGCGGCACCTACCGCTGGCGAGTCACAGCGCAAAGCGGCTCCGGCGCTTATACGCTGTTGGCAAACCCGCGTTAAACACGCCTTGCCCTGAAACGAAAAACCACCGCTTGCGGTGGTTTTTTCGTTTCAAGGGGGAGGGGGCTTGGAGAAGAAGGCGACAGACGTTAACCGATTCCGGTTACATCGTTATCGCGTTTCCTCAATCGCGAATAGCTCCTCGCCTTGTCAAAACAGGGACAACTGAGACGTGTCCGGCTTGCTGGCACGGCGCGAGCGGTGACGCCGACTACCGTGACGCTGGTTGACCATCCGGCTCTCGTCCCGGAAACCTGCCTGTTGGCGGGCCTGTGCCAGGCGCTGGCGGGCTTCGCGCACCGCTGTCTCAAAACACACCAATGGCGCCGGATAATCCTGACCGATTACCACCCCGGCATCCCGTTGCTGACGCGGGCCCATCTGCCAGGGCTGGTGAATCCAGGTGGACGATACCCGATTCAGCTCTGGCACCCAGCGGCGGATAAAACTGCCATCCGGGTCCAGCTTGCGGGCCTGCAAGGTGGGGTTGTACATGCGCAGCGCATTGATACCGGTGACACCGGCCTGCATCTGCACCTGAGGGAAATGAATGCCCGGCTCGTAATCCACAAACAGGCGCGCCAGGTGCAGTGCCGGTTCACGCCAGTGCAGCCAGAGCGGGTAACAGGCCATGGAGACCAACATGGCGCGCATGCGGAAGTTGATCCAGCCATGGTGATGCAGATAACGCATGGCCGCATCCACCAGCGGCCAGCCGGTGTGACCGCTTTGCCAGGCCGACAACCACTGCAGGTTGCCCGGTTCGTCGCGCAGGTTGCGCAACAGCGGGTGCACACTGCAGGTCTCCATGGAGACCTGGTCTTCCAGTTTCTGGATGAAATGGCAGTGCCACCAGAGGCGCGATTCGAAGGCGGACAGGCCGGCCCGCAGGGCCGGGTCATCTTCCTGCTCCAACGCCTCCCAGGTCTCCTGCACGACCCGGCGCAGGCTCAGACAACCCCAGGCCAGATAGGGGCTGATGCGCGCCCCGCAGTGTTCGGCTTTCTGCGGCGCACTGATGCCGCCGCGATAACCCCGCGCCCGCCGCTCCAGAAAACTTTGCCAGACCGGTTCCGCCGTATCGGTGCCGCCATGCTGACGCCCCGAGCAATCGGACTGGTCTGCACCACGGGCGGTGTGCAGGTGCGGCCAGGGATCGGCGGGGGCCGCCGCCTGAATAGTGGACGGCAGTGTGGCCAGAGGCCCGGTCATGAAATTCTGCCAATGTGCTCCCCAGTGATCCCGGTCCAGACAGGGACGCTGGACGCCGAAGGGGGCTTCCTCATGCCAGGGCACCCTCTGCTCCCGGCACCACTGCTTCACGGCCCGGTCGCGGGCATAGGTCCAGGCGCCGCCGTATTCCTCATGACTGTGCAGCACCATGTCACCAAAGCGTTGTTGCAGGCCCGCCAGCACGCTGACTGCCTCCCCTTCCACCACCCACAGCGGCAACCCCAGCCGGGCCAGTTGGCCGCGTAAATCACGCAGGCTTTCCGCCACAAAACGCCACTGTCGCAGGCTGGTGTCCGGCTGCTGCCAGTAACCGGGCTCCAGGATATACAGAGGCAGCACCGGGCCCTGCCGGCAGGCGAGGGCCAGCGGGCCGTGATCGTGCGCGCGCAGGTCGCGCTTGAACCAGACCACTTGCAGCGTCATGCCAGTTTCAGGTCCGCAGCTGGAAGCGGCAGCATGGCTGCCGGGTAATCCGTGAGCGGATCATCCTGTCCAAAGCTGAAATGCAGGGACAGGCACTGACGGGCAGACAGTGCGCGCAAGGCGGGCAACCAGTAATGCAGATGCTCGCCCTCGGGATCGTAGTGCTGGCACTGGCGGGTAGGGCTGAAGCGACGGCCGCCACGGGCATCGTGCCCCACGCCGGCGATGTAGGCCCAGTTGCCCCAGTTGGAGGCCACATCATCGTCGACCAGGTAGTGCTGAAACCAGCGGGCACCCCGTCGCCAATCCAGCCCCATGTCGTGCACCCAGAAGCTGGCCAGGTTCTGCCGCCCCCGGTTGGAGGCATAGCCGGTGGCCATCAGTTCGCGCAGGTTGGCGTCGATAAAGGGCAGACCGGTGTTGGCCTGACACCAACGCTGCCAGTATTCACGGGCCAGTGACGTTGCCGGTTCCGGTCGCCGCGGCGCCTGGTCATTGAGCCCGGCATAGTGAAACACCCGGGCACCGTGTTCTCGCAGCGACCAGTGGTAAAACTCCCGCCACAGCAATTCCACCCGCAGCCATTCACTGCCCGGGTTGGCGCCATGACCGGCTTCGTAGTCGAGAATGCGCTGCCAGACCCGCCTTACAGAGAGATTCCCCCAGGCCAGGAAGGCGCTCAAACGGCTGGAATAATGCTCCCCGATCAGCCGGTTCCGGGTCTGCTTGTAGTGGTCCACGCTGCGGGTCTCAAACAGGTAATGATCCAGCCATTGCAGGCCCGCCTGCTCTCCACCGTGCAGGGAAAAGTAGTCCTGGGAATTGCGCTGCCAGTGCTGGCCGCGTTTCGCCAAAAGCTCACGGGCAAGCTCGGCGAAGGGAGGCGTGGGTAATGACTGGGCGGCGGTAAGGGACGGCGGCGGACCGTCCGGCTGGGACACCGGCACACCATCGCGACTATCCACCTTGCGCCGAAAACGGCTGAAGGTGGCCGGGAAAGATCCCTCCCAGGGCAAGGCGTCGGCGGCAAGCAGGGTCTGGGTCTCTTCCTCGATAACCCGGATACCGGCCTGTCGCAACGCGGCAATCATGGCGGCCTCTTCCGGGGCCTGGGCCGCCGCCGTTATCACCTGTAAAGGCTGCCGGGCGTGCCAGTGGCTCAGCAGCGTTACCGGCTCCGCCCGCAGGCACTGCAGGGCCAGACCGCGTTGCGTCAACTGCGCCTGCAAGTCGTTGAGGCTTTCCAGTAAAAACGCTGACTTGGCCGGCCCCAGCCGGTCCATGCCATCCGCATCCGCTTGCAACCAGTGGTCGGGCAACAGATACAGCCCCAGCACCGGCCGAGAGAGGCTTGCCGCCCGCTGCAGCAGCGGCTGATCCGCCACGCGTAGATCCTGCCGGAACCAGACCACGGTAATCATTGCGCTCTCCCCTGGCGGCGACAGCGTTCACTGCAGTACACCACCTGCTCCCAGTGCCGCGCCCATTTGCGACGCCAGCTGAAGGGCCGCTGACAGACCGGACAGGTCTTCTGCGGCAGCGCCGCCTTGTTGCCCTTCCAGCCGCTGCTCACAGGGCCTCCGGATCCGCCAGCAACTGTTCCGCCCGACCCAGCATGGCGTTGACCTTGGCCGGATCCATGCGATCCAGGTTGCGATAGATCATCCGCATGCGGTGGTTGTGCTGGAACTGGCCGCGATGACGATGAATGAAATGCCAGTAGAGGCTGTTGAATGGGCAGCTGTCATCGTCACTGGCGGTTTTGACGTTGTACTGGCAGTGCTTGCAGTAGTCCGACATGCGATTGATGTAACTGCCGGACGCCGCATAGGGCTTGCTGCCCAGGTAGCCGCCATCGGCATGCATCACCATGCCCAGGGTGTTGGGCAGCTCTACCCAGTCGAAGGCATCCGCATACACCTCCAGGTACCACTGGCAAATGGCTTCCGGCAGCACCCCCAGCAGCAGGGCAAAATTGCCGGTGACCATCAACCGCTGGATGTGATGGGCATAGGCGTGGTCCAGGGTATTGCGCAAGGCCTCGGACATGCAGTGCATGCGGGTGTTGCCGCTCCAGTAATAACCGGGCAACGGCCGCTGATTGTTGAGGCGGTTTTCCGTGGCGTAATCCGGCATCAGCAGCCAGTAGATACCCCGCACATATTCCCGCCAGCCCAGTATCTGGCGAATAAACCCTTCCACCGCATTAAGCGGCGCCAGACCATCCCACCAGGCCTGCTCAGCGGCTTGGCAGACCGCCAGCGGGTCCAGCAAACCGATGTTCAGGTAGGGCGACAGCAGGCTGTGGAACAGGGTGTCCTCTCCGGTGACCATGGCATCCTGAAAATCGCCAAAGTGCGGGAGTCGTTGTTCAATGAAGTGCGCCAGTGCCTGCTGCGCCTGGGCGGCGGTGGTGCCCCAGCGAAAATCCGTCAGGTTGCCGATGTGCTCCGGGAACTGCTGCTCGACCAGCGCCAGCACGTCCTTGTCGATGGCATCGCGCGGGAAAGAAAGGTCCAGGGGCAAGGGCACGTCCCCCTTGTACGCCTTGCGGTTGCTGGCGTCGAAATTCCACTGCCCGCCCACCGGCGCATCCCCTTCCATGAGCAGGCCGGTGTGGCGACGCATTTCCCGGTAGAAGAACTCCATGCGCAGCTGCTTCTTGCCGCTGGCCCAGCGCCGGAAGAAGGCCGGGGAGCAAAGGAATCGACTGTCTTCCAGACAGGTGACGGGGCAGGATAACTGTCTGGGCCACTGCTCATCGATCTGCTGCTGCAGACGGTATTCGCCACAGTGGGTAACCACCAGCTCCTCGGCCTGCTCACAGAGCGGGCCCAGCACCTCAGGCAGGCTGCCATGGTCATGCTCACCATAGGCAAAGTAATCCAGGTGCCAGCCGGCCTCGCGCAGGTCTGCGGCGAAGTGGCGCATGGCGCTGAAGATAAAGGCAATCTTCTGCTTGTGGTGGCCCACGTAGGTAGCCTCGGCGGGCACCTCCGCCATCACCAGCCGGTCGCGCGTTTTATCCAGCGCCTGCAACGTGGGCAAGGCCAGGCTGAGCTGGTCACCCAGAATGATTCCGACTTTCACGACCTCTCCCGCAACATCTGAAAGCTCAAGAATGCCGTCAGGGGAGTGGCCGCCGGGTGAAGGAACCCGACCCGGGAGCTGCACAAGTGAAAGGCGGATGACAGCCTGGCGCCGGTCACCTTGGGCAAGGAGTAACCCCTCATTGTTGGCGTCTTGGGAACAGGGAGACAACAAGCCCTGCCGGACTCAAGCGTCCCGATTCACCAGCCGCAGTTGCCGCCCCTGGAGCAGCGAGGATTCCACCAGTTGCTCGAACAGCATGGTCAGTGGTTGCGGGCGACCGATGGCGTAGCCCTGCACAAAGTCCACACCGGCCTCCTCCAGCACCGGAATCATGGCAATGTCCTCCACATACTCCGCCACGGTTTTCACACCCAGCCGGTGGGCCACTCCGCTGATGGATTCGACAATGGTGCGGTCCACGCTGGAATAGAGCAGGTTGCGCACGAAGCTGCCATCGATCTTGATGAAGTCCACCTGGAAATGCTTGAGATAATTGAACGAGCTGAAGCCACTGCCAAAGTCATCCAGCGCCACCTTGCTGCCCTTCTGGCGAATCCGCGCCAGCAATTCGCTGGCACTGGACAGCTGATTGACCACGGTGGTTTCGGTGATCTCGAAGGTAAGCCGCTCGGGCGCTACGGTAGTGTGATCAAGCAGTTCCTCCAGAAACGGAATAAAGGTGGGATCATCCAGGGAGGTGGCTGACAGATTGATCGCCAGATGCAGGTTAGGCAGGGCTGCCAATTCTTCGCTGAGCGTAACCAGCACCTGAGTGAGCACCCAGCGATCGATGTGCGGCATCATCTGGTAGCGTTCCGCCGCGGGGATAAAGGCACCGGGGTTGAGAATGTCGCCGTTGCGGTCACGCAGGCGCAACAGGATTTCGTAATGGGAGGCCTCCGTTTCCCCGCCGATAGGGCGGATTTCCTGGGCATAGAGCAGAAAGCGATTCGACTCCAGAGACTCGCGCAGACCCGCGGCCATCTGCAGCTCCAGGTGCCGGCGAGAGGCTTCGCTGTCATCCGGGGTGTACACCGAAACCCGGTTACGCCCCCGATGTTTGGCGGCGTAGCAGGCCACGTCTGCCCGACTCATGGCCTCTTCCACGCTGATCAGATTGCCATCCAGCTGCACCAGACCGACGCTGGCACCGATATCGTAGAGGGAATCCTTCCAGGCAAAACGGATGTCTCCCAGGGCCGCGATCAGTCGTTCGGCAATCTGCACGGCCTTGTCCGACGGGCAGCTACGTAGCAACAGGCCGAATTCGTCTCCTCCCAACCGGGCCACCACATCCCCGTCGCGAATCTGACGGCCTATGACCCGGGCGCATTCGCGCAACAGGGCATCGCCGGCCACATGACCGGCGGTATCGTTGACTACCTTGAAACGATCCAGATCGATAAAGCACAACACGCTATGCTCGGCGATGCCTTCATCCAGTGTCTGCTGCAGGGTGTTTTCAAATTCGCGCCGGTTGGTCAGGCCGGTCAGCGCATCATGGGTGGCGTGATAGCGCAGCTTCTTCTGCATGGCCCGGCGGGCGCTCACATCACGAAACACCATCACCGCCCCTCTCACGTCACCGTCGGCGGTTTTCACCGGGGCTGCCGAATCCTGGATTTCATAGCGACTGCCATCGCGGCTCAGCAGAAAACAGTCCTCGCGCAAAAAGCACATGTCGCCACCGCGCAGGGCCACAGCAATGGGATTGGTAGGTGTTGGCCGCCCCTCTTCATCACTGAGCTGCAACACCGTATCCACCGGCGTACCCTCGGCATCCCTTTCCCGCCAGCCAGTTAGCGATTCCGCCACCGGATTCATAAAGGTAATCCGCCCGCCTTGATCCGTGGCGATAACCCCGTCGGCAATGGAATTCAGTGTTACCCGCAGGCTTTCCTTCTCGTGGGCCAGTGAGTGCTGCATGGTCCGTTCTGCGGTCACATCCCAGTTGGTTCCCACCATCAGGGGCACTTTATCGGGGCCGACCAGGGTGGTCTCGGCACGGGCGCGGATATAGCGCTCTTCGCCATCCGGGGTGAGGATGCGGAATTCCCCGTCCAGCTCGCCGGGAGCGTCCATCACCTGTTGCAGCCTGGGGCGCAGCTGAGCCAGGTCGTCCGGGTGAATGCGGTCGTACCAGATTTTCAGAGTGCCATCGCCCTCCTGCCCGGGTTGGACCCCGTACATCTCGTAGATGCGCTCATCCCAGTTCAGCTGGCCGGTGACGGTGTTGTACTGCCAGATCCCCACGCCTCCGGCAGACAGGGCCAGTTGCAGCTGGTGACGGCTTTCCGCCAGGGCATGCTCGGCGTCCTTCGCGGCCTGGATATCCTCGCACTGAACAATCAGATAGCGAACGTTACCCTCTTCACTGACACCGGCAATGGACAGGCGCACCCAGACCAACTCGCCGGCTTTGGTGACATAGCGCTTTTCCAGCCGAAGGCTATCCACGCGGCCTGCCAGTAACGCCCCCAGCTGCTGAAGATCCTCCTGCAGGTCATCCGGGTAGATCATTTGCTGGAAGGAACTCGCCAGTAGCTCTTCTTCCTGGTAGCCACTCAGACGGCACAGGGCCCGATTCACCGCCAACCAGCGCCCATCCGGGCCCATCAGCGCCATGGCAATCGGCGAACACTCCATGGTCAGCCTGAAACGTTTTTCCCGCTCCGCCAGGGCCGCTCGCCCGGCTCGTTCACGGCGGAAAAGAATAACCGCCAGGGCCACTACCCCCACGGCTGCCCCAATCAGCAAAGCCTGCATGGTTCACGTCCATTGTTGATTATTATGATTCCTGATCACCTGTTCACTTTTTGAACTGCCCAGCCCTTACTTGCCAGCGCCACCTGACAAAACCGGAACTTTCACCGACAATTGGGTGACTATCAGAGGGCCTCCCGCCCCAACATTCGCCCGCGGCTTGCCAATCGCTTTCCGCAAAAGGAGTATCGCCGACCCGGCTGTGCAGACCATGACGCTCCGATACCGTGCCCTACAATGCCTCGCCCTGCTGTTTGTGGCCTTTGCCCTGTCCCAGCTCTGGTATCTGGGTCAAGTGCTGCGCCTGCAACACCAGAATCCGGAGGCCAGCGCCTATATGCAGCGGGCCAAGGCTCAGGGGCAGGTGCAACAGTACTGGCGGGACTACGATCAGATCAGCGATTACCTGAAGCGCGCGGTACTGATTTCCGAGGATGCCCAGTTCACCAATCACAGCGGTTTTGACTGGCAGGGCATCCGTTACGCCCTGCAGCGCAACATGGAAGCGGGCAAGCCGGTGGCCGGTGGCTCCACCATCACCCAGCAACTGGCCAAGAACCTGTATCTTTCCGGCGCCCGCAGTTATACCCGCAAGGTTCAGGAAGCCATGATCGCGTTGATGCTGGAAATCGGCCTGAGCAAACGCCGCATTCTGGAGCTGTATCTGAATGTGGCCCAGTGGGGCCACCAGATTTACGGTGCCGAAGCCGCCGCCCGGCACTATTTTAAGGTCAGCGCCGCCGAACTCAGCATCGTCCAGGCGTCGCAACTGGCGGCCATGCTGCCGCGCCCCAATTATTATGATTTCAAGGGCCCGACCGATTATGTACAACAACGGGCCAACTGGATTCAGGAGCAAATGGCACTGGTGCGCATCCCCGATCCCGGGAACCTGCCGCTGCCATCCCCGTCTGAACCTGACCCTCTCCAAGGAAACACGCAATGAAGCAGTTTGTAGTACTTTGCCTGACCGGTCTGGCCCTGCTGGGCTGTAGCGACAATGACAGCAGCACTCCGCCGATCTCGTCACCGGCCACCGGTGACACCAGTAACCCGCTGGTAGGCGCCTGGCAAAACGGCGAACAGACACTGGTACTGGAAGAAAACGGCGATTTCTACCTGCCCGCCGACAACCAGCGCCAGGGCCTGACCTGGGAAAACCAGGATGGCACCTTCACCTTCCGCTATCTGGATAATAGCCGGCTGGCAGTGGAAACCCAGAGTGCCAGTGGCGAGCAACAGCAGGACACACTCAGCCTCAGCCCCTCCACCCCCTCTACCGGGGAAGAAGAGCAAACCGACAGCCCTCTGTTCACCGGCGACTATCAACGCGCCAACGACGCCGTCGGTCATCTCAGCGGCAAGGTGGAACTCCCCGAGGATAGCGAACTGCCCGACAAGGCGGTGCTGACCGTATCCCTGCTCACCAGCAACGACGAGGCGGTGATCCGCCGCCTGATCCCCCTGACCAGCGATGCTCTCAGCCAGCCCTTCCGGCTGTATTACCCGGCCAGCGCAGTGAATGCAGATAGCGACTATCAGGTGCGCAGCCAGATCCTTGCCGACGGCGGCCTGTTCTTCGAGTCCGAACCCACGCCGCTGGTCGTCACCCGGGGCCAGTTTGCCGATATCACCCTGCCCCTCAGTGCGGTAATGACCGCCAGCGAAACCCTGCGCGGCGCCCTGGTATACCAGTACGGCACCACCAGCCTGATCCTCTGCAACAGCGATCGCCGCCTGCAACTGGCCGGCCCCCAGCGCGACGACCTGATCGACGCCTATGAAGCCGCCCGCGAGTATCCGCTGCAGCCACGCGTGGCCACCATCAGTGGCCTGCTGCGCAAGGTGCCCGGCGAACAGGAAGGCAGCACCCAGAGTGGCATCATCGTGGAAAGCTTTTCCCTGGAAAGCGGCTATGACGACTGCCGCCTGCCCAGCGCAGAGCTGACCAATACCCGCTGGCAGCTCAGTGCGCTCGGTGACAAGACGCTTGATGCGAGCAGTAAACAACAGCCCTACCTGACCCTGGACAGTGAAGGCAACGTGCATGGCAATGCCGGTTGCAACGGCCTCAACGGCAGCTATCAACTCAATAACGACAGCCTCTCCTTCGGCGCCATCGCGACTACCCGTAAGGCGTGCCCGGACATGACAGGAGAACAGGCCTTTTTGCAGGCGTTGAAAGCGACCAATGGTTTCCGCATCGACGGCGAGTTGCTGACCCTGTTCGATGACAACAATCAGTCGCTGGCCGGTTTCCAGGCCATCGCGCTGTAACCGCCCGCTGAGTCCTGGAGGGAAAGACCATGCGCATCCATTACCTGTCCCATGTGCCGTTCGAACAACTAGGGGCCATGGACGCCTGGTTCCGGGAGCGCGACGCCACCATCAGCCAGTCGCTGCTGTTTCAGGGTGACCCACTCCCTGACACCGGCGAGTTTGATGTACTGGTGGTCATGGGCGGCCCCATGGGGGCCGATGATGATGACAGCCATGCCTGGATGACCCCGGAAAAAGCACTGATACGCGACAGCATCGCCGCCGGCAAAAAAGTACTGGGTATCTGTCTTGGCGCCCAACTGATTGCCCGGGTGCTGGGCGCCCCGGTAACCGCCAACCCGGACCGGGAAATCGGCTGGTTTCCGGTCTACCCCACCAGTGCCGGCAAATCCGACAGCATCGGCAAACTGTTTGCCGGCGCCCCGCCGGTGCTGCACTGGCACGGCGACACCTTTGCCATTGCTGACGGCGCCGTACATCTGCTGGAAAGCAAAGGCTGCCCCAATCAGGCATTTCGTTACGGGGATAATGTGCTGGGCTTACAGTTTCACCTGGAGCTGCAGGCCGACAATGCCGCCGCCCTGTGCGATGCCTGCCCGGAGGATCTGGCAGACGGCCCCTGGGTAGAACCCCGCGACAGCATGCTTGCCGACAAACAACGGTTTGAGGATGCCCGGCAGTTACTGGGGCGAGTGTTGAGCACCTTTCTGCGCTAGAGCATTAATTGATAATTGAGAATGGATAATTGATAACTGTCGCGAGACAGCAATCCATGCTCAGAAACGCACGAGGCCGCGCCCATACGATGGACGCGGCCTCTTTGCTTTGAGAAACCCCAACGGCTCATTCGCGCCGTTATCAATTATCCATTCTCAATTATCAATTACCTCTCTGCCGCTATTAACTGTTCACTACCTTCCTGCACCCTGCCCACAGCCGACAGGATCGCCTGCAAGGCAGCCGCGGTCGTATCAGCGGCAGTAGCCACGGCACTCTGCACCGTCTCCCCCACCTGAACCCGCACACAGGCCATGGCGTTGGCTTCGGTGTTATCGCCCAATGAGTACTCATCGAAGGACACCACCTTCACCTCGCCACCGGTACGACGGTTGAGCGCGTCCACCAATGCAGACATGGCACCGTCGCCGCGGCCGGACAACAGGGTCACCGGCTGGCTGGCATCGCCGATGCTGATCTGGGCCTGCACCTGATCGTTGCTGCGGTTAAGGTCATAGGAGCGCAACATCCAGCCCAGCGGCACATTGAGATAATCGCTGTTGAAGCGACGGTGCACCCGCTCGCTGGTGATCTCGCCACCATCCTCTTCCGCATCGCGCTGCACCACACCGGCCAATTCCTGCTGCAACCAGCGCGGCAGATCGATACCAAAATCCCGCTCCAGCACGTGGGCCACCCCGCCCTTGCCGGACTGGGAATTGATACGCACCACTTCCTCGTAGCGACGTCCCACATCCGCCGGATCGATGGGCAGATAGGCCACCTGCCAGATATCCCCTTCCTGATAGCGGGCCAGGCACTTGCGGATAGCATCCTGATGGCTGCCGGAGAAGGCACTGAACACCAGATCACCGGCATAGGGGTGGCGCGGGTGGGTCTGGATATCGGTAATCTCCTCCACCAGGGCAATAATCTCCTTCGTGCGTGAGAAGTCGATTTGCGGGTCGATGCCCTGGCTGTACAGGTTCATGCCGGCGGTAACCAGATCCATGTTACCGGTACGCTCGCCGTTGCCCAGCAAGGTACCTTCTACACGGTCCGCTCCCGCCATCACCGCCATTTCTGCCGCCGCCACACCGCAACCTCGATCATCATGGGTGTGCACACTGATAATCACATGTTCGCGGTACTGAATGCTGTCATGGACCAGCTCCACCTGATCGGCAAACACATTGGGCGTGCTCACCTCCACGGTAGCCGGCAGGTTGATGATCACCCGCTGGCCCTGGTCCGGGCGCCACACCGCGTTCACCGCATCGATCACCTCAATGGCGAAATCCGTTTCCGTGGCACTGAAGGTTTCCGGGGAATACTGGAAGCTCCAGTGGGTCTCCGGCTGCGCCGCGGCACAGGCTTTTACCCAGCCGGCAGCGCGTTCGGCAATCGCCTTGCAGCCGGCCTTGTCCACGCTGAACACCTGCTCGCGGAAGGTGGGCGAAGTGGCATTGTAGATATGCACGATGGCGTTCTTCGCCCCCTTGAGGGATTCAAAGGTACGGGCGATCAACTCTTCCCGGGCTTGGGTGAGCACCTGGATGTGCACGTCATCCGGCACCAGGTCTTCTTCGATCAGGGCCCGGCAGAAATCGAAATCGATCTGGCTGGCAGACGGGAAGCCCACTTCGATTTCCTTGAAACCCAGCTCCACCAGCATCTGAAAAAAGCGACGCTTCTGGGCCACGGACATGGGTTTGATCAGCGCCTGGTTACCATCACGCAGATCCACCGCCGCCCACAGCGGGGCTTTCTCGATACGCTGACTCGGCCAGCGACGATCAGGTTTGTCGATAACGGGGAAAGGCTGGTATTTACGGTGATCAAAGCTCATGTCATTTCCTCAAACCAAAAAGGGGCATCGGCTGCCCCCGAAGGAGAATTCCCGACCGAATCCAGGGGGTGAGCCGGATGGGGCCAACAACTCGCTGTCTGTGATCTCGGGTCTCGATCAGCGCGCCAATAGGCACGGATGGCAACGAAGAGTGGCGGCCCGCTTTTGACGGTTCGCATCATCGCCCCACGAGAGATACTTTACGGCAGCAAACCGGCAATGTGCTTGCTTTTTTCATCAGAAAACGGCCATATAAGCAATAATATTGCGCAATAACAGCAAAAAAGGGCTGAAATCATCATGAGAAAGCAGAAACTGGCAAAACTGGACCGCACTGACCTGCGTATCCTGGAAGCCCTGCAACATAACGGCGGGCTTACCAACCAGCAGCTGGCGGAAACCGTCGGCCTGTCCCCCTCCCCCTGTTCCCGGCGGGTACAGAAGCTGGAAGCCGCCGGCATCATTCTCAAAAGAGAGACCGTGCTGGACGCCCGCAAGCTGGGCCTGGACCTGACCGTGATCATCCAGATCAGCATGGACCGCCACACCCCCGAGCGTTTCGCCAACTTCGAGGAGAAGGTGGCCAGCTATCCGGAAGTGCAGCAGTGCTACCTGGTCACCGGCCAGGAAGCCGACTACCTACTGAAAGTGGTGGTGCCGGATATTGATGGCTACCAACATTTCCTGCTCAACAAGATCACTCGCATCGAAGGTGTCAGCGGGGTGCATTCCAGCTTTGTCATGCGCCGGGTGGTGGATACGGCGGCATTGCCGTTGAATTATGTGGAGACGTAGCTCTCGCACTCGCAAACCCTGACTCCCTTGTAGGAGCACCTCTTGAGGTGCGAACAGACGTGATGCAAAGAACCAGCATGCAACAGCAGCACGTCCAGAATGCATTGCCATCGGCATACCGCCTCCTTCGCCAAGGCTCGGATTCGCACCTCAAGAGGTGCTCCTACCGTTGCTTCGTGGCCAGGGCGTTGTCATGCGTCAAGCGACGCTCCTACAGATGGCCCGGCCCTAACTGATATGCTGGCACTATCAAATGCGTAGAGTTGCGAGACCATGAAAAAACTATTGATCGTCGCCCACGCCCCGTCGCCGAACACCCTGAAACTGCGCGACGCCGCCGCCCGGGGTGCCGGCCATGAAGATATCGAGAACGTGTCCGTCACGGTGAAGCCGCCTCTGGAAGCGGGACCCGAGGATGTGCTGGCCTGCGACGCCATTCTGCTCGGCACCACGGAAAACCTGGGCTACATGAGTGGCGCCCTGAAGGATTTTTTCGACCGCAGCTATTACCCGGTGCTGGAAGAAAAGCAGGGACTCCCCTGCGCTCTCTACATCCGTGCCGGCCAGGACGGCACCGGCACCCGTCGAGCCGTGGAAAGCATTGCTACAGGGCTGCGCTGGAACTGGGTACAGGACCCAATGGTACTGCGCGGCGAGTGGCAGGATGCCTTCGAGCAGCAGGTAGAAGAGCTGGGGATGTATCTGGCGGCGGGGCTGGATGCGGGGGTTCTTTAGCTACGAGCTTCTAGCTGCTAGCTTCGAGGCGCGGTAGAACTCTTGGGGATCTGAATGTCCGTGCCCGCGCCCAACCATGGGCGCGGGCACAGACTCTCCATTACTGACAAGCCAACCCGCGTCTAGTCGCTAGCAGCTAGAAGCTCACAGCTGCCTTACCCCTTGCTCTTGTTCACCATGGCCGCCAACACCGCCTTCGCCTCATCGCCCTGTAGCATTTCACCAAACAGGGCCAGATCTTCCTCGAGTACATCCTGCAGCGGCTTGCTGATCGCCTGACGCATCAACCGTTTGCTCTCGCGCAGGGCCTTGGGGGGTTTCTTTGCCAGGGTGTCGACCCAACCGCGGGCGGTGGATTGCAGGTCCTCACGACCCACCACCTTGGCGATCAGGCCAGCCTCGAAGGCTTCCTGTGCCAGCATCGGCTCACCCAGCAGCAACATGCGGGCGGCGCGCTGATAGCCCAGCCAGTCCGGCAGCAGCTTGGCGGAACCGGCTTCCGGTACCGCACCGAGATCGGCAAAAGGAGTGATGAACTTGGCATCATCGGAGGCTACTACCATATCCATGTGCAGCAGCATGGTGGTGCCCACGCCCACTGCATTGCCCTGAACAGCAGCGACCACTACTTTCGGGAAAGCATAAATGGCCTTGATGAAATTCGCCGCCTCACCCACTTCACCGGGCTTGGCATTGAGGAAGTCCACCAGATCGTTGCCGGCACTGAAAGATTTTCCTTCGGCAGCAAACAGTACCACGCGAATCTCATCGCTCTGTTCCGCGGTATGGAGCAGGGCGATCATGTCCCGGTACATGGCGCCGGTGAGGGCGTTCAGTTTATCCGGGCGGTTCAGGGTAATTTCCAACACTGATTCGGTGTGTTTCACCAGAATCAGATCACTTTCCAATGTCGGCAAGGTCACGACAGCTCTCCCAATCATTATTTGTCGGGCAAGGCTAGCCGCCCGCTCCGCCCATGCCAAGGACGAATACCGACAAAGGGTATTGACCAGCCGGTCAAAGCACCTTAAAAAAGCGCACCTCTCCTGAGATCGTCACCGTGAAACTGATCACTTTCGATCCTTTCCGCACCTTGGGTCTGCCCGGCGTGCGTTATATCAAGCCGGAACACATGAACCAGCACCGCGAGACCCTGGCGGAAGCAGACTGGTTACTGTTTCCCGGCTTCTGGCAGATCAACAGTCTGCACTATGTGCTCAAGCGCCCCATCTTCCCCAGCCTGAGCAGTTACCACTTGGGCCACGACAAGGTGGAAATGACCCGAGCTCTGCAAACCGCCTGCCCTGAGCATGTGCCGGAAACCCTGATTGTGGCTTCCGACAAGTACGGCATTGGCCAAGTGCTGGATCAATGGCGGTTTCCGTTTGTGGCCAAATCAGTGCGCTCCAGCCAAGGCATGGGCGTCTACCTGATCGAGAACCGCCAGCAGTTTCTGGATTATGCGGAGCGCGAAGCCGTGCTCTATATACAGAAGCTACTGCCCATTGTGCGCGACCTGCGCGTGGTGGTGGTGGGCGAGGAAGTGGTGGCCAGCTACTGGCGGGAAGGAGTGGGCTTTCTGAACAACGTGAGCCAGGGCGGGCGCGTGCGTACCGATATGTCGGTACCGGACAATGCCATTTCCCTGGTGGAGGGGCTGGCCCGTTATCTCGGCATCAACCATGCCGGCTTTGATGTGGCCATGGTGGATGGCCACCCCTACATCCTGGAATTCAATCGCCTGTTCGGCAACACCGGCATCCCCGACCTCAATCAGCGGGTTCAACAGGCCATGAGCCGCTACCTGCTGGGCGAGCCATCGTCGCCGCCCTCTTCGGACAGCAAGGTATCCGCCTGAGTGCGCAGCAGGTTCTGGTAACGGTGAGCCAACTGCTCAACCGGCTGTAGCCGTACCTTATGATCGCCAGCGGTAACCACCTGGGCCTTTTCCGGCTGGTACAGGGCTTTCACATCCAGCTCGGTGGCGGCCAATTGTGCTTCCGGCACATTCAGCCGACCCGGCACCCCTGCCACACAGAGGGACCAGGCTTCCTGCTGGCCCCTATCGGTGGTGACCAGCGCCTTGAATTCCAGTGGTGGCTTGCCCTGCTGCTTGCGTAACGGCGCCAGCAGGCGCACTACACGGAGGAACAGCAGGCCCGCGCACAGCGCGGAAAACGCACAGCGGGACGCCGGCTCCTGATAGAAAAACAGCCCGGCCTGATCGCCTACCCTTTGGCCTACCCGGCCACCATAGATACCCGCCACCTTGTCGAGAATCTGCTGATAATCCGCCAGCACCTCGGCCATGGCCGCCTGGGTATAACGCTGACGGATATGTTCAAAATTGACGATGCTCAGGCGCAGCTGGGCCAGTGGCTCAGCGCCTTCCGGCAAGGGCTCGGCCAGCGCCTGCGTCGATGCAGGCGTGGCCAGCGGTGATGCTGCAGGGGGCTCCACTGGCGTCGGTTCTTCAGGCTCCAGCGGAGGCGGCAGCAACCGTTGCTGAATCAGGGCAACAGCCACGCGCAGCAGCAACAGGCACAATACGGCCAGCACAAAGCCGGCTTCCAGCCGCTGGCGCGGCAGGGCACTGGTATCACCCAGCAGGGTCAAAGTGCCGGCCAGCTCCCCGTCCGGCAACGCCACCGGCACCGAGACCACCAAATCCGAGCGTGACACTCCGGACAGCCCCACCTGAATATCCGCCGCATCCAGAAAGCGCACCCCGGCCACCGGGGCCAGCTGCACGGTTTCACGACCGATCAGGTTGATGCTGATGGAGTCATCGCTGGCCAGGGCCTCGGCAGCCCGGCGGGCAGTCTGTTCGGCCAGCGCCTGCAGCTGTACCTTACGCTCCTGCTCAAGCCGCGCAGAGAAGTGCTCAAGAAAATAGACACCGACCACCAGCATGGCCAGCAGCATCAGGATCAACTCACGCAGCAGGCTGCGTTGTTGCCGAATCCATGGCCGCCATTGTTCCCACAGGGACATAGAGTTGCATTCCGTAGTATTGAGCTTGCGCGCAGTATAGCGCGACAGGAAGAGATGGCGTTGACCGAATCGGCGCACCTTAGCAGCGATGATGCCCCTACAGGCTATTGGCGATGTAAAACATCGCTAATCCCCAAGGCACTGCCGCTTGCGGTACCATTTCTGCTACCCTTACGCGGTTTTCGCGGGAGCCACTGCTTCCGCCTTCCGCTTGTCTGACTTGCCCCCGGGAGCCCATGCGTGCGCGAGATCATTCTGATTCAGGTATCCGGCAGTGACCGTCCCGGTCTGACCGCCGCTTTCACCCGGATTCTGGCCCGTTACCGGCTCAATATCCTGGATATCGGCCAGGCCGTAATCCACGACACCTTGTCGCTGGGCATCCTGGTGGAAACTCCGCCGGACGCGGAGTCCTCCGCGGTGCTCAAGGATCTGTTGTTCGAGGCCCACAAGCTGAATATCAATGTGCGCTTCCGCCCCATCGACGAAGACCGCTACGAAGAATGGGTATCCGGCCAGGGCAAGGACCGCCACATCATCACCTTGCTGGCGCGCAAGATTACTGCCGAGCAACTCTCTGACGTGACCGCCACGGTGGCAGACAACGGCCTGAACATCGACAGCATCGCCCGCCTGTCCGGTCGGGTGCATCTGGAAGGGGAAGCTCTCAACGAGGACAGTCGCGCCTGCATCGAGATTTCCGTGCGCGGTGAGCCGAAAGATGGCGAAGCCATGCGCGCCGCCTTCCTCAGCATAGCCAACGAACGCAATCTGGACATCGCCTTCCAGCGCGACAGCGCCTTCCGCCGTAACCGGCGCCTGGTGGTGTTCGATATGGATTCCACCCTGATCCGCTCGGAGGTGATCGACGAGCTGGCCATGGAAGCCGGGGTGGGCGAGCAGGTGGCGGACATTACCGAACAAGCCATGCGCGGCGAGCTGGATTTCAATGAAAGTTTCCGGGCCCGGGTGGCCCTGCTCAAGGGGCTGGATGAAGGGGCCCTGGAGCGGGTGCGCGAACGCATCCAGCTCACCGAAGGGGCGCAACGGCTGATCAGCACTCTGCGCGCCCTGGGCTATCGCACCGCGATTCTATCCGGCGGTTTCACCTGGTTTGGCCAGTGGCTGCAACAGCTGCTGGGCATCGACTATGTGTATGCCAATGAGCTGGAAATCGAGAACGGCCAGGTCACCGGCCGGGTGGTCGGCCAGATCGTCAACGGCCAGCGCAAGGCCGATCTGCTCAAGCAGATCGCTACCCAGGAAGGCATCAGCCTGGAGCAGGTCATCGCCGTGGGCGACGGCGCCAACGACCTGCCCATGCTCGGCGAAGCCGGCCTGGGCATCGCATTCCGCGCCAAACCCCTGGTAAAACAGAACGCCGAACAGGCCATCTCCACTCTGGGCCTGGACGGGATTCTTTATTTGATCGGGGTAAGGGATAAGGATCAGGCGGAGCTGCTTAAGAGCAATTGAAAATTGATAGTTGAGAATTGATAACTCGCGGACAAAGCTTAGCTGGTTATCAAACGACAAGAGGCCGCGCCCATGAATTGGTCGCGGCCTCTTGCGTTCAGGAATAATTTTAGCGCCGCATGCGCGTTATCAATTATCCATTATCAACTGTCAATTAATTACGCCGACTCCGGGATCTGCAACGTATCCATCGGCGCTTGCAGGTAGAAGCCTTGCAGGTAATCGATCCCGCCGAGACTCCACAGGGCCTGCATCTGGGCGGCGGATTCCACGAAACCCACCACTGTCTTGCGGTTGCCTTCTTTCACCTGTTTGACGATCTCGGTGAGCCGCTGGCGGCCTTCGGCCTTGGCCACGTCCTGGGTGAAGGAGCCTTCGAATTTCACCATGGTGGCGGGAATGTGCTGGAACAGTTTGAACGGATCCAGGCCACCGCCGAAGCGGCTGATGGAGATGCCGCAGCCGGCGCTCTTCATCTTCTCGGCAAACACGCCGGCCTGCTTCAGGTAAGTGGTAGCATCGCCTTCGGTGAGCTGGAAGGTCAGGCGGGAGCCGTCCATCTTGGCAGCACGCATGGCCTTGAGCAGCCAATCCGCCAGGGAGGCATCCGCCAGAGAACCGCCGTTGATATTGAACACCAGCTTTACCGGTTCGTTCATGGTCGCTGCCGCGCGCATGGCATTGAGCACCACCCAGCGATCGATCTTGCCCACCAGACCCTGTTCAGCAGCCACCGGAATGAACTCGCCGGCCTCCATGGCTTCGCCCTGTTTCTGGGGCAGGTTCACAAACACCTCGAAAACATGCTCGCTGTCGTCTTCCAGATTCATCAACGGCTGGTAGCGCAGATTGAAACTACCCTGCTCCAGCGCCTGACGCAGCAGCATGACGATGGCCTCGGAAGACCCTGCGGCCACCTCGTCCATGGGGTCGTGCACCTTGATGCTGTTGCCTTTGCCACTGTTTTCCCGTTGGGCCTGGTTACAGCATTTCAGGGCCGTGGTCAGGGTGCCCTGACCGCTGCGGGCATCCTCACGGACAAAGGCCACGCCCACACTGGCGGTCACGTGGATGGTCTTGGCCGACACTTCCGGCATCAGCCCTTCAATACCCGCCCGCAGACGCTCGGCCAACTCTTCCGCCTCATCGGTGTCAGCCACCGGCAACAGCACGGCAAAATCCTCGCCATCCACCCGGGCCAGCTTGGCATCACCAACCTGGCCACCAAGCCAGTCGGCCACCGCCCGCAAAATTTCATCGGCGCCATCAATCCCCAGGGAGGACTGATGTTGCTCGAAATCATCCAGACGCAGGTACAGCACGGTAGCCAACTGCCCTTCTCTGGCCGCTTCGGCCACCGCATCATCAAGCTGATCCATAAACCATTTGCGGGCGAACAGGCCGGTGACCTGGTCTTTCTGGCTCATCTCATGGAGCCGTTCCTGCATTTCGTTCTCATCGACCCCGCCGGCGCGGATCACGATCTGGGTACAGGCTTCGCCGTCGTAGGTGCTGGACGAGAAGGTAAAGGACGCATCGAATTCATTACCCTCGGTGTGAACGCCCTTGCACTCCAGTTCCTGGGTCTGGCTTTCATCCTGGGCGCGGCTACGCAGCAGCTGCTTGAGCTTGTCGTGGTCGGCCGCCGACACCATGTCCATGATCGGCACGCCAGCCAGATCATCCGCACTTTCATAGCCGAACAGCTCCACATAATTGTCGTTGGCGTGAATATGCATGCCATCGAGTACATAAGCGATGGCATCACGGCTCTGATCCATCAACAGCGCCAGGCGTTTTTCCGCATCGTGGCGAACAATCTCGGAATGCTGGAGTTCCTTGCGCAGGCGCAGATTTTCCACCACCCGGTCCACCATCAGAGTAAGCATGTCCCGGTCGTCATTGGGGACCACGCCACTGGCACCTTGCAGCAATGCGGCTTTTACCGTCTCGGCAGAAAAGGTGTTTTCCAGCAGAATCACCGGCACCGCCTTGCCCAGACGCTTGAGGTGAGCCATGGCCGATTCGAAACTGCCATCGCCAAAGGTCGGCCGGCACAGCATCAGCTCCCAGGCACCGCCCTTGAGGGCACGCAGCAAGTCATCTTCGCCTAGCGCGAGTTGCGCCCGGGTCGCCCGGCCGGCATTGCGCAGCATATTCATCAGCTGCTCAGCCTCATCCTGTGAATCGTGGGCGATCAGTAAACGGAGATTATCCAGGGCATAGCTCATGGGGTGACGACTCATACTGTTTTCGTACGGCCCACCATTGTGCCTGACAACCCTGTCTTGGCAACTTTCCAGCAGAAAAAGATAGAACCGACCGACCTTTCCAGGGAAAGATCGCGACAGATTCCGGGTTTTCTGTTTATGAAAAGCAACCCGGCCAATGGCAAAAGACCATCACACAGCATCCTCGCTGTGAACATAGCAAACGGGTCAGACGCGCATCAGCGCGCCCTTGAATGATTAAAGACTGGACCAGATCGAATCCAGATCACCTTCATCATCATCGCTCACCGGTCTGACGGGAGCAGCAGGGGTCGCCATATCCCGGAACGGATACTGGCTGAATCCGGATGCCCCCTGGGTTCGGCGAAGCAACTGTACGCGTCGGGGCTCGCCGGCCTCAACCAGCTCCACTTTGACCCCCTCATTGAAACCCACAGTGGGTAGCAACAGAGTGGCCGGCTGACCAACGCCGGTCAATTCCGGCAGCAGGATAGCCCGCATGAAATCACTGTCCTCCCCCTGCTTGCGCAGAGCACGAGCCGCCACCGGCCGGCCTCCCGGAGCCAGCAACTCCACCCCGAAACGGGCACCGTGATTGGGTAACTGGGTGACCCAACGCACCACCGCCAGCATCCACTGACTATCCGGGTGATCACGCAGGGCCAACAACTCGCCGGTGCGCATCAGGCTTGGCGTATTGCCTTGCCAGGACAGGCAATAGCCACCGGGGCTGGCATTGACCTTCTGGCAATGATAGCTCTCCGGCAGTGAAGCCTCGCTGCGAAGCGAGGTGTCCGGTTTGCCGATATCAATGGTTTCATTGGGAAATTCGGACTGATAGGCCGTGGCCCAGGGGTCTTCCTTTTGCTGCTTTTGCCGGGTGTTCACTTTGATATTACGCAGGAAGGGATTGTTCTCTTCCCCGTCCCCCATCACCGACAGGCTGCCGCGTTCGATCAAGGTTTCAAACGGCACCTTGCCGGACAGAAAATAATGTACGCCCACCAGCCCAAAGCACAATTCGATCTCGCCGCTTTCCGCCATGCGCTTGAAGGCCCGCTCGGTGAGCGCGCCCCACACCTGCTGCAGATGGCTCATCATGCTGTCATCGAGTCCCTTGGGCACGAGCAGATCGCTGTTCTCCGGCTCCGCTTTCCAGGCACTGATGGCCTGCACCAACCGGGTGGAATCAATATAACGCCAGCTATCCGTGGCCTGGGAGGCGTGGGTGCGATAAATCGGCGGGCGGTCTGCCTGCAGATCGAATACAAACAGATCTTCATCATCACTGGCGGTCTTAATCTCGATCAGATCCCCCCAGCTGAACGCGGCCTTGAACAGGGCTGCCAGCTCCTGCTGGCGCAATTGGTTAGGCTTGGCGGTCGCCAGTAACAGACAACGGGCATAGGCAGACTGGATACTGGAATTGCCCTTCTCGTCGTCCACCGGCGAAGCCGCGATGCCGTGCAGTTCCGCCAGCAGATAAAGCTGATGCAGCTCCAGCCAGAGATGGCGAGGGCTGGGGAAGTACAACTGGTAACAACGCAACAGCGTATCGCCAAGAGCACTGATGGCACGATGAATCGATGTGGTCACTGCGCGCCGGACCGCCTTGTCCTTGAGCTTGCGCATGCCTCTCACGGCCACCAGTTTGTAACCACTGGCCAGGTGCCCCTGCAGGGCCTGGGCCAGGCTGGCCACGCGACGCGCCTTGTCCGGCAATACCAGGGACTGGTTCAGGTAATGTTTCTGCAGGGAATCGCTGACATGCAGAATGGAAGGACGCACCACTTCCAGCAACTGGAAGCGCTGCTTGGAGTCGATGTGCAGCCGGTTCAGCTCCTGAATGAACTGATAAAGCTGACGGGCAGTTTCTCCCATGTTCATAACCGGGAGAGCGTCAACCCATTGTTGCAGCTTCTTTGGCTGATCAGCGCCAAGTGTCAGGTGCGGCAAATCCTGCTCGGGCAGTTTCAAGCGCACCGTTTGGGCTGGTTGCTCCATGAAGATAATCCTTATCTCGGTGGCACCCAGATGGGGAACCCTGAACAATTTCTCCGGGAAGCTTGGCAGCGACTCCGTAAGGCCAAAAATATGCAAGAAATTGTTAAAGGAGCCCTCTAGTTATTAAGTAGTAGCTCTTGTTTTCTATGTGTCCTTCGTCACACGACTTTACGATACCGTTACACACCTGTAAATATTGTGTTCGCGCCGACCAGCGGATGCCCTAGCCCGCCAATACGGTCTTTGCCGGCTCCCCCGGCTCTTCCCGGGACAGCCTGGGCACCAGAAAACCCGGCAAGCGGCTGCGCAACTCCTTATGCAATTGCATCGCCACCGAATCCGGCACCGCAAAGTGCGCCGCCCCTTGCACCGCATCCAGCTGGTGCAGGTAATAGGGCATCACCCCTGCCACATGGAGGCGATCCGACAGTGCTTCCAGCGTATCAACAGAATCGTTCACCCCGGCCAGCAACACACTCTGATTCAGCAGGGTGATCCCTTCCCGTCGCCACTGCTGGCAGCGACTCACCAGCTCATCGCTGATTTCCCGGGAGTGATTGGCGTGCAGCACCAGAGCAGTCTGCCAGCGCGAATCCGACAGCAGCGCCAGCAGCGGCTCATCCATCCGCTCGGGGATAACCACCGGCGTGCGGCTATGAATGCGTAGCCGGCGCAGATGGGGAATCTCCGCCAGCGCCGTCAGCAGTTTCTGCAGGCGGCGATTGTTCAGCGTCAGCGGATCGCCACCGCTGAGAATCACCTCGCCAATGTCCCGGCGCGATGCCAGCCATTCCAGGGCCTGATCCCAGCGCTTGCCGCTCAGGTGACTCTGGTAGGGAAAATGCCGGCGAAAACAGTAACGACAATGCACCGCGCAGGCACCGGTAACCACCAGCAGTGCGCGACCATGATACTTGTGCAACAGCCCGGGCACCGGCGTGTGGGAGGCTTCCTCCAGCGGATCACTGCTGTAACCGTCCTCTTCCCGAAGCTCCGCCGGCACACTGAGCACCTGGCGCAACAGCGGGTCATGCGGATTACCCGGCTCCATCAAACGTACATAGCCACGGGGCACGCGCAGGGGGAAATCCTTCGCCGCTGCAAGGCTTTCAGGCAGGGATTCAGCACCCAGCCCCAACAGGCTGAGCAGCTCTGCCGGGTCGGTAATCAGGTCCGCCTGCTGGCGCTGCCAGCCCGGCAACTCCCAACCGTCCCTTTCCTGCGTTATGATGGGGGTCTGCTGATGTTTCATTTTCGTCTCTGCTGGAGTTCATTTTTTCGTCCGGCAAGGCGGAAGGAGTGCGGCATAGTCTTTCATATGTAAGCGACTGACAACGCAGCTGGGCGGAAAAAGGGGCCCAGCCCTTCGGGTTGTGCCTGCAAGCGCACCACTCGTTGTTACAAGTCGTTCATTTGAATAAAACCAAACATCTCTCCTTGTGCCTAGATTGGTGCGCTTGCAGGCACAACAGAGACGCAAATGAAACATTAGCAGACCCCGCACCCTCTGCGACGCCATACATCAACCTTTGGAACAACATTTATGGCCAACTATTCTACCAGCGAATTCAAGTCCGGCTTGAAAGTGATG
>OJBY01000272.1_pt1 | contig 31776 bp, 27 predicted proteins | sample 1591731 | NCBI WGS metagenome assembly OJBY01 (sample SAMN05416837, study PRJEB24817) | seawater metagenome | isolation source: Sea water | place: Canada:Atlantic | collected 2013-07
ATACGGCGGCTTTTTACCTGTTTGGGAAGAATTGCGGACCGTCAGTTGACGACCCAGTTGCGGACATTGGCTTTCGGCGGCAAACTGAACCCATGAGCGAGCAAGAACAGCCGTCCCCCGAGGACCAGTGGCAGGACCAGTCGATGGATGCGGTTCATCAATTTAGTGACGCCTTGATCGAGCTACATCGAACCAATCCGTGGCCCAATCACCCTTTCTTGCCGCGTGCGATAATTCATCTCACGACTGAGCTTTGGGACCGTGGCTTCAGTCAGTCGGACATAAGAGAAGCCTTCGACAGCGCAATAGCCGATTTGCCCCGCTATGCTTCTGGTGATGAGGTGCGACCCTAAGTCCGTTTCCCACCCCAATCTAAGTCATAGCTCGCACCCAGCCGAGCAACCAAAAGCCGTCGCTTAGCCTCCGCCCGGTCCATGCTGGTGCAGCGGCGGCGGGCCGCTGATGTCTGCCGCGTCTCCGCCCGATCCCTTCTGCTCCCACTCGATCCGGTAGAGGTCGAAGCGGCGGTCTGCCAGGTTGCGGACGGTTCCCTCGGCGCGGGCCCATGCGAGGTCTGCGAGGTTCACGTCGCTGATCGTCAGCGTTTCGACATTTTCCGATGCCTCTGCTGCAATGCCGTCGCGGGCGAAAGGGAAGTCGCAGGGGGTCAGGATGCAGCTTTGTGCGTACTGGATATCCATGTTGGCGACATTGGGCAGATTGCCCACATTGCCGCTCATTACGACATAGCACTGGTTCTCGATCGCGCGGGCAGCGGCGCAATAGCGCACACGCATGTATCCCTGCCGACTGTCGGTGCAGAAGGGTACGAAGATGATCCGCGCGCCTTCGTCGGCCAGGCGACGGGCAAGTTCGGGGAATTCGCTGTCATAGCAGATCAGCACGCCAACCGGCCCGCAGTCGGTCTGGATTACGTCCACGGAATCGCCGCCACGGATGTTCCACCAATAGGCTTCGTTCGGCGTGGGGTGGATTTTCTCCTGCTCGTGGGTGGAACCATCGCGCAGGCACACCATCGCCACGTTGTGGATGTCGCCATCTTCCATGCGCGTAGGGTGCGAGCCACCGATGATGTTGATGTTGTACTTCAGCGCCATTTCGCTCAGCGCTTTGCGGATACGCGGCGTATATTCGGAAAGCAGTTCAATGCTTTCCATGGGCGAGAGTTCCTTTTCTTCCGCGCTCAGCAGCATCAGCGTGAAGAGTTCGGGAAAAAGGATGAAGTCGCTCTCGTAATCGCTTGCAACATCGACGAAATATCGCACCTGGCGCATGAATTCGTCGAAATCCTTAACGGCACGGGCCTGCATCTGACAGGTCGCGACGCGCACGTTTTCCACCCCGCGCGGCACGCGGGCCTTGGGGCTGGCTTCCTGATCGACGAAGGGATTGCGCCACACCATATGGGTGGCAAAGGCGCGGCTGCGCTTGTCCTCTGGCAGGTAGCCCGGAAGGATGCCGATGGGTTCGAACCCGTTGGCAAGCTGGAAGCGCAGCACGGGATCGTGAATTTTGCCCTGGATCACCTTCTCAAGGTAATCTTCGGGGCCATCGACGCGCCGCCAGGTCTTGGCAAGGTTCGGCATGCGTCCGCCAAAGACGATGCCCTTCAACTCCAGCCGTTCCGCCAGCTTGCGGCGTTCCTCGTAAAGCCTGCGCCCTATGCGGGTGCCGCGCGTCTTGGGATCGACGCACAGTTCGTAGCCGTACAGCCAGTCACCCTTGGGATCGTGGCGGCTGCCATAGCCCTTGCCGGTAATCTCGTCCCAGCCGTGCGGTCGCAATGCCTTGTCGCCGGCGATCCGCATCGAGGCGCAATAGCCGATCAGCTTGTCGTCGAGGAAAGCCACGAAGCAGCCTTCGCGGTAGTTGTTCAACTGCCCGCGAATTTCGCTCTGCGTATAAGGCGCAAAGTCTTCATACACCCGCTTGGCGAGAGCAGCGATCCTGCGGATATCGCCGATCTCCGCCTGGCGGACTTCGAGGCGGGCCCTTGTCATGGCCTTTTGTCCTGACGGCTTACGCCAGCCCCTGCTTCTGCATCTCGGTTTCAAGGCCGTCGACGATGGCTTCGAAGAACTGCTCTGTGGTCATCCAGCTCTGGCTGGGGCCGATCAGCAGGGCGAGATCCTTCGTCATCTTGCCGTTCTCAACACAGGAGATGCAGACCTTCTCCAGCGTCTCTGCAAAGGCGACCACATCGGGCGTGTTGTCGAAGCGGCCGCGATACATCAGTCCGCGCGTCCATGCGAAGATGGAAGCGATGGGGTTGGTGGAAGTCGCCTTGCCCTGCTGGTGCTGGCGATAATGACGAGTGACGGTGCCGTGCGCGGCTTCCGCTTCCACGGTCTTGCCGTCCGGCGTCATCAGCACGCTGGTCATCAGGCCGAGCGAACCGAAGCCCTGCGCCACGATGTCGGACTGCACGTCGCCGTCGTAATTCTTGCAGGCCCAGACGAACTTGCCGTTCCACTTGAGGGCTGCGGCCACCATGTCGTCGATCAGACGGTGCTCGTAACCGATGTCGGCTTCCTCGAACTTCTCCTTGAAGCCTTCGGTATTGAAGACTTCCTCGAACAGGTCCTTGAAGCGGCCATCGTACTTTTTCATGATGGTGTTCTTTGTGGAGAGATACACCGGCCAGCCGCGATCGAGGCCATAGTTGAAGCTGGCGCGCGCAAAATCGCGAATGCTCTCGTCATGGTTGTACATCGTCATGGCGACGCCGGGCTGATCGAAGGTATGAACCTCCAGGTCGATGTTCTGGCCGTCCTCGCCCTCGAACACCATGCGCAGCTTGCCCGCACCGGGGATCAGCGTGTCGGTGGCGCGGTACTGGTCACCAAAGGCGTGACGGCCCACCACGATAGGGTCGGTCCAGCCGGGCACCAGCCGGGGCACGTTGTCGATCACAATGGGTTCACGAAAGATGGTGCCGCCAAGGATGTTACGAATAGTGCCGTTGGGCGAACGCCACATCTGCTTGAGGTCGAACTCTTCGACGCGCGCTTCGTCAGGAGTAATGGTTGCACACTTGACGCCGACGCCGTATTTCTGGATGGCCTTGGCGGAATCTACGGTGATCTGGTCGTCCGTCTCGTCACGCTTTTCGACCGAAAGATCGTAGTATTTCAGGTCTACATCGAGATAGGGCAGGATCAGCCTTTCACGGATCCACTCCCAGATGATTTTCGTCATCTCGTCGCCGTCGATCTCTACGATGGGGTTCTTGACCTGAATCTTCGCCATGGATGTCCTGCCTTGTCTTGGTAACTGTGGTCTTGGGATTTGTTCGGATTTGCGCGCCTCTTAGCAGGGACGCGCATGTGCGCAAGTCGTCCGGTCGGTGTTGGCGGAGGTTGGCACGATGCGGCAACGCTCCGCAATGTCGATAACCAGCGATGGCGAAAGCCTTGCAAGCGCGAGCGCAGTTGCGCTGCCCAGCCGCGTTTCCGCCAAAATGCGCGCAACCTTTGCCAGTTGTACGGGCGGAAAGGCGCGCGAGGCGAAGGCACGCTGGAAAGCAGGCGCTGATCTTGATCCTCCCGCACACCAGTACCTGGCGGCCATGATGCCGCTGGCAACGGCGATAGACATGCCTTCGCCTGCCAGCGACGGAATGACGGCGGCCTGATCTCCCAGGCGGAAAAGACCGGGTGTGGTGTCGTGTGCGATCCAACCGTAAGGCACAGCGCCGATGGTCTCCACCCGTGCTTGCTGCCAGTTGCTGCCGAGACGAGCAGCGAAATCAATATTCTGATCTGCAATCTGCTCGAGAACGGCAGAAGGCTCCCCTCCGACATCGCTCAGCGCAGATTTGCGCAGGGCCAGACATATATTGGCTGTCTCGTCCTCTTGCAGGACGACGCCCGCATAGCCCCCGCGAAACAGGTGGAGTTCGATGGCGGAGCTGATCAGTTCGGCACGCGCCTCGCTACGCGGAAGCCTTATCCGCAGGCCCAGAGCCGGATCATTCGCCAGGCGGGGTCGACTGGTGCCCCGGATGTCGTGTTTCCCGCTGGCCAGGAAAATGGAATTGGCTGTCCAGCTTGTGGATTGGCCATGAGCGGTTCCAGCCGAGAGAGTGCGGATCGTGTCGATCTCCAGCCTTGCTCCGGCCTCGATGGCGCAACGGCGCAGGTGGCTGTCCAGCGCATGTCGCGACAGACCCACTGCCGAGTGTGGCAGGGGCGTTTCCGCCGTTCGCCCATGCGCAAACAGGCGCAGGTGATCGACGGTATGGCCGCCGATCCTATCCGGCTTCACGCCAAGCGTCTTAAGCTGCGCCAATGTGCGCCAGCTCATGAAGCCTCCACATAGCGGGTCGCCGACGGTTTCGGACCGGTCCAGTATCACAGGGGCGGTGCCGGCACGCGCCAGTTCCAATGCAGCAGCACAACCGGCGGGGCCCGCGCCAAGGATTAGCGGCGTTTCGCCTAGTCTGTGCACGAGACACACAGCCGAAAGGGAAACTTGCGCTCGATACGTGCACCTGTAACCCTGGCCTCGGCCAGCATCTTGCGCCAGTCTTCCGGTCGGAAAGATCGGGCGATGGAAGTCTGCCCGTCCATACGAACGATGCGGTGCAGCCCTGCCAGCTGGGCTAATACCGGATAACTAAAGTAGCTAACCGGATGGCGGTGCAGATCGTTGACGAACCAACCGATCTGCGCCTTGCTATCCATCACCTGCAGAAACAGCAGCAACTCGGCGCGGGTCATATGATGTGCAACGAGGCTGGAGGTGATGAAATCCCATTTCGTGTTCATAAAATCGGCATAGTCGCCGGTATGGTATACAATCGGCATCTCAGGCGGCGTGGCCTCTCGCGCTGCAGGCTGGCTGCGCGGATTGAGATCCACCCCAACCAGCGTGGCCTCGATCCCCCGCGCCTCGGCCCATTCCGCGATCTTGCGAAGCATATCGCCATGGCCGAAGCCTACATCCAGAAGCGTGAAGCTTTTCCGGCCTTTCAGGGCACGGTCGAGAAATTCCAGCGTGGGACGATATGCCAGCGTCAGCCAGTTTGCTTTGCTAAGATCGGCCAGCACCGCCCGGTAAACGGGCTCGGGCAGCGCCGGGTCGTCCATCATTTCCTGCGTTTCGAGACGTTCAGACAGCATCGCCGGTCATCCAGCCGAAACGCAGACCTTCCATCGCCAGCCCCGGTCCGAACGCAAGCGCGATACCGCTTTCGGGACGTTCGCGGGCGAGGCGTTCGAGGACGAAAAGTACCGTTGCAGAGGACATATTGCCGAATTCGTTGAGCACACTGCGCGACGCCTCAAGCGCGTCGGGAGGAAGAGGGAGGCCGCGCTCCACCGCGTCCAGCACGGAGCGACCGCCTGGGTGAACGGCCCAGGCGGCGGGTGCCTTCTCGCCCAGGATAGCTTCGCGTGTCGCATCATCATCCAGCGCCTCTGCCAGCCTGCCGGGCACTTCTCCTGATAGATGCATGGCAAAACCGCTGTCACCGATCGTCCAGGTGATCAGCTCGTCACTTTCCTCCAGCGCAAGCGAAAGACCTGAACCAAGGGACAGGCCTTCCCCTTGTGCACTGACAATCGCCGCCGCTGCACCATCGGCAAACTGCCCCATGGCCAGCAGGCTTCCGATATCGTCGGTTTCCTGAAGATGGAGCGAACAAAGCTCTACCGATACGGCCAGCACCCTTGCCGTGGGATCTGATCGGACGATGTGACCGGCGGTGCGCAGCAAGGTTACGCCGGCATAACAGCCCATGAAGCCGATGGAGACCCGCTCCACGCTGGCGGCCAGACCAAGACGCCGGGCTATCAACTGGTCCAGCCCGGGCGCGATAAAGCCGGTGCAACTGGCGATCACGATATGCGTCACGCAATCGGTGGATGGCAAACCGGCAATCGCTTTCATGGCAAGGTCCGGCGCGCTGGTTGCGTATCGCCTCATCCGGGCGGCCGTGCCCGGTTCTTTGCCGGTCATGTAGAAGCTGCCGAAGCCCAGTGCCGCATCATCGCCCGAAAGCACGGAATAGCGATGGGAGATGCCACCGCGCGATTCCATCCTGCGAAACAGCGTGGCACGGCGATCGTCCCGCAACTGGCGTGCTGCCCACTCGGTATAGTGCGCATGGACATCACAGTCGGGCACAGCCGTCGCGATATCCGTGATACGCGGCACGCAGGAGTTATTTTTTTCGGACATTCAAACGTTCAAACGGCAACCAGGGCCGATGGTGCCCGTCACCCGCAGAATTTCGCTCGCGCCGCCTCATACTCGGCAATCAGCTGCTCACAGATTTCGTGTGTCGGCCGTAAGTCGCGCACCGCGCCCGTGCCATGCCCTGCCGACCAGATTGTTTTCCAGGCCTTGGCCTCTTCTGTCAGAGACATTTCGCCTGAAGCATCGTGCAGGGTGGCAGCCTGAAGGCTGGGGGTAAGGAAATTCGCGCCGATGCCCGTTACCTTGTCGGTATATGAGACATCCTTGGCACTGGCCCCGATCATCATGTCCTTTTGGCCCTGCGGCGCCATGCTTTCGGTGGCGGCGATAAAGTGGCTACCAAAGTAGGCGTAGTCCGCACCCATCATCTGCGCGGCAGCGATATGGCCACCGTGGCTCATGGAGCCGGACAGGATCAGCGCCCCGTCCCAGAATTCGCGAATCTCGCTAGTGAGGGCGAACGGGCTGAGAGTGCCTGTATGACCGCCAGCGCCCGCTGCGACGGCGATGATGCCGTCAACGCCTGCTTCCGCGGCTTTCTCTGCATGACGCCGCTGGATCACGTCGTGAAATACAAGTCCCCCATAAGATTGCACGGCGTTCACCAGATCGGGCACCGCGCCAAGCGAGGTGATGACAAGCGGCACCTTGTGCTTAACGCAAACCTCGAGATCGGCCTCGACACGCGGATTGGAACCATGAACGATCAGGTTGACACCGTAGGGTGCCGCATCATCGTCAAGCCGCTCCTCGATCTCGCAAAGCCACTCGTCGAACCCTTCTGTCGTGCGATGGTTCAATGCCGGGAATGTACCGCAAAGGCCCGCCTTGCAGCTTTCCACCACAAGGTCGGGGCCGGAAACCAGGAACATTGGGGCAACGATAGCGGGCACCTTCAGCCCGCCAGCGAAGCTATCGAGTGCGGCGCTCAAAATGCATCCTCCGGCATATCCATCATGCTGCCCTTGCCGCTGGTGATCGCCATCATCTGCGCCATTGCAGGTGGTAGCAATCGATCGAAGAAGAAGCGTGCAGTAACGATCTTGGCTTCGTAGAAAGCCTTCTCGTCGGTGCCCTCTTCCAACTTTGCAAAAGCGATCTTAGCTGCCTTGGCAAAGCAGAAACCCATCGCCACGAAGCCCAGCAATCGCAGGTAATCGGTTGCCGCAGCACCGGCTTCCTCGGGATCCTTCATTCCCTTTTGGGCGATATGCCCGGTGGAAAGCTGCAGCGCGCCGAAGGCCTGCTGCAAGCTACCCACTATCTTGCCGATGTGCGCGTCCGTACCGTGATCCTCGATAAACTGCGACACGGGGTGAAAGAAGCTGCGCAGGTTGCGCCCCATCCGGTCGGGCAACTTGCGGCCCACCAGGTCGAGCGCCTGAATGCCGTTGGTGCCCTCGTATATCTGTGCGATGCGCGCATCGCGGGCGAACTGCTCCACGCCGGTTTCCTGGATGTAACCATGGCCGCCATGCACCTGGATCGCGATATTGGAGCTTTCGTGACCCAGATCGGTGAACAGCGCTTTGACGACGGGCGTCATCAGGGCAACGAAATCCTTGGCGCGTTCGCGCACCTCGGGTTCCTTCGCAGCATGCTCGGCGTCCAGCGCTCGGCTGACCCATGCGGAAACCGCACGGCTGCCCTCGTTGTAGGCACGCATCGTCATCAACATGCGGCGAACATCAGGATGCACTATGATCGGATCGGCGGGACCATCCGGGTTCTTGACGCCCGACAGTGAGCGACCCTGCAAGCGATCTTTCGCGTAATAGACGGCCGACTGGTAGGCGATCTCGCCAACGCCGAGGCCCTGAATACCCACGGCCACGCGCTCGGTGTTCATCATGGCGAACATGGCTTCCAGCCCGCGATGCGGCTTGCCGATTAGCCAGCCCTTGGAATCTTCGAACGACATCTGGCAGGTCGCGGAAGCCTTCAAACCCATCTTGTGTTCGATGGCGGTTGCCGTCGTATTGTTGAAATTGCCGGGATTGCCTTCGTCGTTGGGCAGGTACTTCGGCACTAGAAACAGAGAAATGCCCTTCACGCCCGGAGGAGCATCGGGAAGCCGCGCCAGCACCAGGTGGATGATATTGTCAGACAGGTCATGGTCGCCCGCGCTGATGAAGATCTTGTTGCCAGTGATGAGGTAGCTGTCGTCATCCTGCGGCACCGCCTTGGTGCGCAGCATGCCAAGATCGGTGCCGCAGTGCGATTCGGTCAGGCACATGGTGCCGGTCCATTCGCCGTTGGCCATCCGGGGCATGTAGAAGTTCTTCAACTCGTCGCTACCGTAGCCTTCCAGTGCCACCATCGCGCCGCCCGTAAGGCCGGGGTAGAGGCCGAAAGAAAGGTTGGCGGAGCATGTCATTTCCTCAACCATCTTGCCGATCGCATGAGGGGCACCCTGGCCGCCCCATTCTTCGGAGACGCCGAGGCCCGCCCAACCGCCTTCGCAAAACTGTTTGTAGGCATCCTGGAAACCGTCGGGTGTGCGCACCACGCCGTTTTCGATCCGGCAGCCCTGCTGATCGCCGGACCAGTTGATCGGCAGCAACACGTCACGGCACAATTTGTTGGCTTCTTCGAGGATGGCGTTGGTCACGTCATCGTCGAAATCCTCGAACCCTTCGAGATCGCCGAAACCGTCGTCTTCGTGGAGTTCGCGAATGTTGAATACCATGTCGCGGATGGGGGCTTCATAGACTTGCATTGAACAAATCCTCTCTATCAGTTGCGCAGGTTCAGTTGCGGAGGGGCTTGCCGGTTTCGAGCATGTGCTCAACCCGTGCCTGCGACTTTGGATTACGGACAAGGCGCATGAATGCTTCACGCTCCAGTTTCAGCATATCGGCCTCAGTCAGCGTCTCGGTAACGTCGGTATCGCCGCCGGACAGGACATAGGCAAGTTCGCCCGCCACGGTAACGTCGTGATCGGTCGCCTTGCCCTGTCGGTGGAAGCTTTCAACGGCGAGTTCCAGCGCGGCCTTGCCGGTGGGGCCGGGCAAGCGATACTCCGGCTTTTCCGGAGCTTGATAGCCATCAACCATCGCCAGCGCGCGCTGCTTCGCATCGAACAGCAGCCGGTCGCGGTTCATACTCACGCCGTCGTTCCGACGCAGGAAACCAAACTCTTTCGCCTCGCTGGCCGACTTGGCTACCGTAGCGGTCGAAATGATCTCGAACGCCTTCGATACGGCGGGCATCGGGCCATTGGGATGGCGCGGATTTTCCTCCCAGCGAGAGATCATTTCACCGCAACCGCCCCAGCCGGGGATAATGCCAACGCCGCATTCAACGAGGCCGATATAGGTTTCGGAATGGGCCTGGATGGCATCGGAATTGAGACAGATTTCGCAACCACCCCCCAGCGTCATGCCAAACGGCGCGGAAACGACGGGGAAGGGGGCGTATTTAAGCGCCTTGTAAGCATCCTGTCCGCCCTTGATGCTTTTCTCGACTTCTCCCCATGCCGCGATGTTCAGCGCGAACAGGGCAAGGCCAAGGTTGGCACCGGCGGAGAAGTTGGAGCCCTCGTTGTAGACGATCAGCGCCTTGTAATCCTTCTTTACCAGCGGAATGGCCTTCTGGATCAGCTTCATTACCTGCTCATCCAACGCATTCATCTTGCCGGTGAATTCCAGCGCGACGACGCCGTCACCCACGTCCCACAGGGCCGCTGAGCCATTGGCCATCAGCGGTTCCGAGGCCAGCTTGATATCTTCGAGCAGGAGTACGCCCTCGGCGCGTTCAACATCGTGATATTCGCCATCCGTGTCGAGGTACTGGCGCTTGCCGTTCTCGATCCGGTAGAACTTGCGGCCTTCTGCCTTCCTCAGCAGTTCCGGCACCGGCAGATCGTCCGCCTCCAGCCGCTCGATCAAATGTGTGACGCCGATCCTGTCGATCATTTCGAAGGGCCCGGACTTCCAGTTGTAGCCCAGCTTCATCGCGTCATCCACGCCAACGACAGTTGCCGTCGCTTCGGGCACGATACTGGCGGAATAGGAAAGCGTCGGACCAAGAACGGCCCAGGCGTATTCGCCCACCTTACCCTCGGCGGAAATAAGGGCCTTCAGGTCCTTCTTGGCTGCACCGCGCACAATGCCCGGACGGGCTGCCGCGCGGTATTCGCCGGACTTCAGGTCCTTTGTTTCCTTCACCTTACCGCCGCCTTCGCGGTTGATGCGATAGAAGCCGCCTTTACCCTTGCGACCAGTAAAGCCGCTTTCGATCATGCCTTCGATCAGCGTCTCGCTGCGGGCGATCTTCTGATACCAGTCGTCCTTGGGCAAGGTGGAGGTGAGGCTTTCCATCAAATGCGGCATCAGATCGATACCGATGAGGTCTATCAGGCCGAAAATGCCGGTCTTGGGCACACCCATGGGGCGACCACCGATCTCGTCGGCCTCTTCAACCGTCAGCCCCTGATCGAAAGCGGCGTTTACGGCGGCCTGGATCCAGAAGGTACCGATCCGATTGGCGATAAAGCCCGGCGAATCCTCGGCATCAACCGGCGTCTTGCCAAGTTTGCGGTCGACGAATTCGCGAACCATTTCCACGGTCGCAGGATTGGTCTGCGGGCCTGCCACCAGTTCGATCAACCGCATGTAGCGCGGTGGATTGAAGAAGTGAGTAATCAGGAAATCCTGCTTGAACGCGTCCGAGCGGCCATCGGTAAGGTTTTCTAGCGGAATGGTAGAGGTGTTGGAGGACACTGCCGTGCCGACCTTGCGTACCTCTTCCAGCTTGGCATAGAGGTTTTGCTTGATGTCCAGCCGCTCGATGATGGCTTCCACCACCCAATCGCACTCGGCGACCTTGCCCAGGTCATCTTCGATGTTGCCGGTTTCCACCAGCTTGGCCGCCCGCTTGCCCATGAAAGGGGCAGGGTCGGTCTTGAGCATCTTCTTGACCGCGCCTTCCGCGATGGCGTTACGGTTGTCGCCTTCCTTGGGAACGATATCCAACAGTAGTACGGGGATGCCGGCATTTGCGATCTGTGCGGCGATGCCAGCACCCATCGTGCCAGCGCCGATCACGCAGACTTTGTTGATAGTTGCGTCAGCCATTATGCAGTCTCCAATACGGTGGCGATGCCCTGTCCGCCACCAATGCACTGAGTGACAAGAGCGTACTTCTTGCCTTCACGCTGCAGCAAACTGGCCGCCTTGCCCACGATGCGCGCGCCGGTAGCACCCAGCGGATGCCCGATCGCGATCGCACCACCGTCCAGGTTGATCTTCGATTCGTCGATGCCAAGATCGCCGATAGTCGCCAGCGACTGGCTGGAAAAGGCTTCATTGAGTTCGATCACGTCGATATCGTCAATGGTCAGCCCAGCGCGCTGCAAAGCCTTCTTGGAAGATTCGACCGGCCCGATGCCCATGATCTCGGGTGCGCAACCGGAAATGGCCATGCTCTTGACCCTGGCCATCACCTTGAGGCCGTTCTTCGCTGCATAATCGGCACTGCATACTAACAGGGCAGCAGCGCCATCGGTCAGTGGAGAAGCGGTTCCGGCGGTCACGGTGCCATTCTCGTCAAACGACAGCTTAAGACCCGCCAGATCTTCGGCGGTGGTCTGCGGACGCGGCGTGGCGTCGGTGTCGATCACGGTGCCATCGGGAAGGGTGAAGGGCACGATCTCGTCCTTGAACGATCCCTTTTTCATCGCTTCGCCTGCCTTCTGCTGGCTCTTCAAGGCGAAGGCTTCCTGCGCTTCGCGCGATAGTTCGTACTTGCGCGCGACATTTTCCGCAGTGTCGCCCATCCCGATGTAGGCGGCGCTGCGCTTGGCGAGTTCGGGGTTGGGCATGGGGTTGAAGCCGGTCATCGGCACACGGCTCATCGCCTCGACACCGGCAGCGATGAACACTTCGCCGGCACCCATCGCGATCTGACCCGCTGCATAATGCACTGCGCTCATGGAAGAACCGCAGAAGCGGTTCAGCGTCATGCCACCAATGCTCAGTGGCAGATCCGCCAGCAGGACGACGAGGCGCGCGATGTTGAAGCCTTGCTCCCCTTCAGGAAAGGCGCAGCCCATCAGCAAATCCTCGATATCATCGGCATTAACGCCAGTGCGTTCGATCAGGCCCTTGATGGTGTTGGCGGCCAGATCATCCGGGCGGACTTTGGCCAGCGCACCACGATAGGCGGGTTGGAATGGGGAGCGGGCATATCCTGCAATGACGACATCACTCATGGTACTGGCTTGCCTTTCTTTTTCGCGCGTTGACCTTTTGCGTCGAATGATTACGATAAAGTATTCAACCTGACGTATACGTCAGGCAGAGACAAATCAAGCCGCAGTTTCACTCTGGTCTGCGCTGAATGAGGAAAGGATCTTTCATGACCGAGGCGGCGGTAACGTCCCACCCGCTCGATCCCTCCAGGATCCTGGATGCGGAGGGCAATATTCGCCCGCGGCTGCTTACAGAAAGCTTTGATCGGGCGGTGATGCTCTATCCTGGCCACGTTGCCATTGATTTCCTCGGCCGCGAATGGACCTACGGGGAGCTGGGTGGTGAAGTCGATCGGGTTGCGGCGGGATTGCAGGCGATCGGTCTGGAGAAGGGCGATCGTTTCGGCCTTTGTCTGCCTAATACGCCCTATTCGGTGATACTGTACTACGCCGTGTTGCGCGCGGGCGGTGTGGTTGTCCAATTGAACCCGCTTTACTCCGACAGCGAGGTCGAATTCCTCATAACCAATTCGGGCGCGAAGATGGTGGCGGTCCCGGATCTGGAGATGCTTCACGCGAAGGTTGCCGCGGCATGGGGCGCGAATGACAGCGCGGTGGAGCGTATCGTGCTTTGCTCGATGGCCGATGTCCTGCCGTTCTGGAAAAGTGTGGGGCTGCGCACGCTCAAGCGCTCCTCCCTCGTCAAGCGGCGGGCAGAGATCATTTATTCTGATTACAGCGATATCGCCGCTCACAAAGCCTCTCTCCGCCCGGTCGAGCAGGATCCGCACGATGTTGCAGTCCTGCAGTATACCGGTGGAACGACCGGAAGGCCAAAGGGTGCCATGCTCACCCACGCCAGCCTTGCGGCAAACTCTGCCCAAATGCTGCTGCACATCGGCGAGGAACGCGACCAGCAGGAGCGCACCCTGGGCGTGTTGCCGCTGTTTCACGTGTTTGCATTGACCTGCGTGCTTAACTTCGGGGTGGAAATCGCGGCTGAGCTTGTGCTGCTGCCGCGTTTTGAAATGGACGAGGTGCTGGCGACGATCAAGCGCAAGCCACCCACCATGGTGTTCGGCGTGCCCACGATTTACAATGCACTGGGTTCGTTACCCGATGACAAGGTGCCCGATCTTTCTGCCGTACGCACCAGTATATCCGGCGGTGCGCCGTTGCCCTTGGAAGTGCGAAAGCAATATGAGACGCGCACAGGCTCGCCCGTATCGGAAGGCTATGGCCTGACCGAAGCATCTCCCATCATCACCAGCAACCCGTTGCTGGGACGCACGCCGGTGAAGGAGAATTCGGCCGGACCTGCGTTCCCGCACACGATTGTCGAGATCCGCGATCCCGAAACCGGCGAATTGATGCCACAAGGTACGCGGGGCGAAATCTGCGCGCGTGGCCCGCAATTGATGAAGGGCTATTGGAACCGTCCCGGCGCGACCGAGGATACCTTCATCGACGGCGCGCTGAAAACGGGCGACATCGGTTATCTGGACAAGGACGGATACCTCTTCATTGTCGATAGGATGAAAGACCTGATCCTGTGCAGTGGCTATAACGTATATCCGCGCGCCATCGAGGATGCGGCCTATGAACACCCTGCAGTGAAAGAGGCGATCGCAATCGGCATACCCGATGATTATCGTGGCGAGGCGCCCAAGCTGTTCATCGCTTTGCACGAGGGTGAAGAACTGGATGCAGGCCAGCTGCATGCCTTCCTGAAGATGCGGCTCAATCCCATCGAGATGCCAGATGCTTACGAATTCCGGGACGAGTTACCGAAGACACTGGTGGGCAAGCTGGAGAAGAAGCAACTGGTGGCCGAGGAACGGGCGAAAGCAGCCGCTGCGGGTGCGGATACCTCCGAAGGAAACAATGCATGAGCGAGCCGGAACCACGCGAACCCGGCGACATGCCCGGCTTCGAAGACATGAAACAGGGCGATCTTAAGAGCATCGCAGAGGCATCGGAGGCCCTGGGCGTTACCCAGCGCACGCTGCGTTTCTACGAGGATAAGGGATTGATCCAGCCCAAGAGGGTAGGATCGATGCGCGTATATTCGCGGCGAGAGATGGGTAGGATGCAATTGATCCTGCGCGGCAAGCGCCTGGGTTTCAGCATTCGCGAAATCGGGGAATTCCTCAGCCTTTACGACAACGATCCCGACCAGGTTGTGCAAGTCCAGCTCATGCTGGAGGCGACACAGGAAAGGCTGTCCGAATTGCGCCAGCAGCGCGAGGCAATCGATCAGACCATCAGCGAACTGGAGAGTATCGAAGCCATGTCCCTTCGGCACCTGAAGGCGCAGGAAAGCTAAGGCTGTTCGGGTTTAACTGCAGAAGGACCGCGAATGGTGGGCGTAGCAAGGATTGAACTTGCGACCCCTACGATGTCAACATAGTGCTCTACCACTGAGCTATACGCCCGCACCATTCGGGATATGCCGTCGATACATCAACGGCAGGCGGGCCATCTAGCGCCGCCCTGATCGTTTCGCAAGAGGGTCGTCCGGTCTGGAGCCAAAAACCCGTTAAAGCGACATCGCAGCGGTGTCTTCGAAGACCCTTTCCACTTCCATCACTAGGTCTTTCAGGTGGAATGGTTTGGACAGCATCTTGGCGTGTGGCGTATCCCGATTGGCCCTTAATGCCACAGCAGCAAACCCGGTTATAAACATAACTTTCGTAGTGGGGCTCAGATCATTGCAGCGCTGGGCCAGTTCGATCCCGTCCATTTCCGGCATCACGATATCGGAAAGAAGCAGGTCGTAGATTTCCGTTTCCAGCAAGGGCAGGGCTTCCGTGCCGCACGATACTGCCATCACCGAATAACCAGCCTTTTCCAGCGCACGGGTAAGGTAAGTGCGCATGGCGTTGTCGTCTTCGGCTAGCAGGATACGGATCATGCGTTCGTCTCTTCGTGGTTGCGCGTGCCAGTGGTTGCTCGTGATGGTCACCTCTAGTCACATACGCATGAAAAATCTGCACCCTTATGCCAAGCTGCCCTGCATTGGGACAGCATGTCTTTGACATGGGGATGGTTCGCGGCCAGCAAAGATTGCGATGAGCGAACGCAATTCCGGCCTTCCCGATTCGCAAGCGGTCACTGGCGGTGCCATTCCCGGAGGGGAAGGGCAGCCGGCGTATTTGCTGCAACGCCAGCGTACGTCGGCCATACCGTTGGTGATCGCGGTGCCCCACGCCGGGCGCGACTATCCGGCCAGCCTCGTCAATCGAATGCGCCATCCGGGCGAGGCGGCGCCGCGTCTGGAAGATCGCTATGTCGATCTGATCGCGCGCAAGGTGGCCGACGCGACAGGGGCGGCGCTTCTGGTCGCCTGCGCCCCACGCGCCATGATCGATCTCAATCGCTCGCCAGAGGATGTCGACTGGGAGATGATTGCCGGACCGCGGACCGGCTATGTGCGGTCTCGACTTGCCGTAGGAAGACGCTCGCGCAGCGGACTGGGACTGGTCCCCCGATGCCTGCCCGGTCTTGGAGAACTGTGGCGCCAGCGTCTGCCGGGTGATGAACTTTCTAAGCGACTGGAACAGGTTCACGCCCCCTATCATCTGGTGCTTTCCCAAACGTTGGAAAGCTTGCGGGATCGCTGGGGAGCGGCGCTGTTGCTCGACATCCATTCCATGCCGCCGCTCGGTCCCAAAGCAGGCGAGGGTGCTGCGGTCGACTATGTTGTCGGCGATCGCTTCGGTGCCGCGTGCGAAAGCCACCTGGCAGGCGCTGCGCTGGAATACTTCGAAGCGAGCGGTGCCCGCGCTGCACACAACCGGCCTTATGCAGGGGGCTATGTGTTGGACAGGCATGGTGCACCAGCAAGGGGGATTTCGGCCATGCAGCTGGAAATTTGCCGCGCGACATATCTAGACCCGCAACTGCGCGAGCCGGGTAAAGGGCTCGACCGCGTGGCGGACGTGATGACGGGCCTTGCAATGCGGTTGGCGGAAGAGGTGGCGAGCAACGCGCACGGATTTTCGCAAGCAGCCGAATAACCAGGAAAAAACCGCCCCGTGCACGATGCACGAGGCGGCCAAGGTTCAGGGAGGAGGCACGCCGAAGCGCGCCAATCCGACCTGGCCATGAGGGGAGCCGGCCGGACAAAGCAAAGATAGGCCTGCCGTCAGATGTTTCAAGGTCACATAGATCAAAGGCGGCCCCGCAGAACCGCCTTTGTCGCAGCATAGGGGCACACCATCGGTGCCCTTTGTATTTCGGTTAGGCTTTCGGAGCACCGCCGTTAGCGGCTGCGCTTTCTGGCCCTTTGCCAATTTCGACCTGTCGCGCGAAAATGTTGCGCATCAGATCCAGTGAAAACAAGTGCGCAAAGATCAGTGGCAACAGGCCGTTCTCATTCCACTTGCGAAGCTGATCGCCGCGCAGTTCGCGCAGCTTGTCCTGGTTCACCATACGGAAGCCACGATAGGTGTAGGGCTGTTCCGGGTTGTCGGCGCGATTGATCGCGATTTCACCGTCCATCAAAAGATCGTGGTCTTCCAGTTCCTTCATGAACAACTGAGTGCGATTGCCCGCCTCTTCGAACTTTTCGCAGAACTGCAGCAGCCCCTTGGTGTGCTCGCTTGGTTCCTTCTCGCCGGTAAAGAGCGGCTGGCCTTCGTCGAACTTGCCCACCAGATCGCTGCTGGGATCGAAGCAAAGCGATAGATTGTCGGAATTTTGGTCTAGCTTGGCGAGCAGGAAAGGATAGCGGCGGATATAGGCGGGAATATACGGCGGTTCCTTATCGCGCGGCGCGCCATCGTCGTCGAAGTATACGTTCACGCCTTCATTCAGGCCCATCAGGGCCAGCGGAACAGAGCGTTCGCCGGAAGAGAACACGATCGGGAAACTGCGCTGCGCGGCAGGAAATTCCTCCACCGTCAGTGGAATGGCGTGCTGTCCTGCAACCCACGGCGCCTTGTCGACCGTGCGGGCATGCCAATCGCCATGATCGTTGCTGTTGAGGGGGATCAGTTCCTTGTAAAGAACGGGCAAACTGGCTTTCGGCTGGCTAGCCATCATACTCTCCGATTAATTGGATATCCGGCATCCGACTGAAGTGTCAGGAACCGTCGAAATTTTCCGTGAAACTCGGGCCGGGGCCTTAAAGCGACTCTGCATCGGTTTCAAGCGGCACCAGCTTACCGGGATTGAGAAGGCCTTTTGGATCAAGCGCACGCTTCACTTGGCGCAGGATCGCCAGTTGCGTAGGATCGCCTAGCCTTCCCAGCTCGCCACGCTTCAATTGCCCTATACCATGCTCAGCACTGATCGAGCCGCGCCATGCCGTCACTTCATCATGTACAAAGGCGCTGATGGCTTTGCCGTCGGTCTTTTCCCATTCGCCGGGCGTCGCACCGGTTGGCGCCAGGACATGGAAGTGCACGTTCCCGTCACCGAGATGGCCGAATGCGACGGCCTTGCTGCCGGGAAATGCCTTTTCCACCTTGGGAACCGCCTTTGCGACGAAATCGGCCATGTCCGCTACGGGTACTGAAATATCATGCTGCATGGCAGGGCCGATAGCGCGTTCGGCAGGCGCGATCTCGTCCCGCAGCAGCCAGAAAGCCTGCGCTTGCGCCTCGTTGCGAGCGATCGTCGCATCGGCGACCAAATTCTGTTCAAAGGCGCTTTCGAGCAGATCTTGAGCGAGGGTGGGCAGGGCATCGGCGCCCGAGGCATCGGCGGTCAGTTCGATCAGCGCGTTCCATTCGTGCTGCTGCTGCAACGGCGCGCGCGCGTTGGCGCTGTGGGCAAGAACGGCCTCCAGCGAGTGGCGCGGCATTACTTCAAAGCCTTCAAGTGCATCGCCCGCTACGCGTTCCGCATGTAGCAGCAGCTTGCGCGCATCGCGTATTTCGCCAAGTCCGGCCCACAGCACCGCTCGATCGGCCAGTGCGGGGAGCAGCCGCAAGGTGGCGACGGTAACGATGCCAAGCGTCCCCTCGGAACCGATGAGTAATTGCTTCAGGTCAAACCCGCGGTTGTCCTTCTTCAGCGGGCGCAGAGTGTCGAAAATCTCGCCGTTGGCCATCACCGCCTCGATTCCCAGAACTTGCGCGCGCATCGATCCGTGTCGCAGCACTTGCGTGCCTCCTGCGTTCGTCGAAATCAGCCCGCCAATGGTTGCCGATCCCTTTCCACCCAACGTCAACGGGAAACGCAAGTTATGGGCCTCTGCCGTTTCGTGCAGGGTTTGCAGGATTACGCCTGCCTCGCAGGTGATCTGTCGCGCCTCCACATCGAAAGCTCGTACCGTGTCCATCCGGCGAAGGGAAAGGATGATGGCTTCCCCGCTTTCATCGGGCGTCGCACCGCCGGACATTCCGCTGTTGCCACCCTGGGGTACGATGGGGACACCGTGTATGCTGCAAAGTTTGACGAGGGAGGCAACATCCTGCGTCGTGGCAGGCGAGGCAAGACCCAGCGCCTGCCCGGTGAAACGACCTCGCCAGTCTGTCAGCCATGGTGTCACGAGTTCGGGGTCGCTGGTCCATCCCCGCGCGCCCAGCAGATCTGCTGCGGCCTTTGTGAAACTGTCTGTCTCTCTCATGGTCGAACCGTTGCCAGCATTTTGGCCGTGTTGCAAAGGCGGAACGAGGGGTTAAGCCATCATTCAATCCACGCTGGTATTCAGACGCAGTCCCCGAAGCGGAGATCAGTCGCGAGCCCCTCGCAAGTCATTTATCCATGAAACGCATTGCTACCCTTCTTGCGTTTGTCGCACTACTCGCCCCGGTCTTCGCGGCGCAGTTGCCCGTGCGCGTAGCAGCGCAGGATGTCGATGTCGGCAGGCTCAGCGGTCCGCAAAGCTCTTTGCCGCTTGGCCTGGGCCCATCGCACATGCCTGCGGGCACGTTACTGGACGAGGCGCATCTGCCACCCGAAGCGAACCAGGTGCGCATTCGTCGGCGCGTGGTGGTGCGCGTGTCGCCTGCTCCGCCGCGCGCCAGATCGCAAATGCTGGCAGATCTTCCGCGCCGTCCGATGCGCCGCAACTACGAAGAAGTCGATCATGACAATTGCGTGGATGTGGGCGACATAGTCGGCGTTCAGCCCACGAGCGACAATCGCCTGCTGTTCTTTACCCAACAGCGCCAGGTCTTGGCGGCCCAGTTGGATTCGACTTGCTCCGCACGGGCATTCTACGCCGGCTTCTATGTGGAACGCAGCGAGGACGGGAAGCTTTGTGTCGCCCGCGACCGGCTGCAATCGCGGGCCGGGGCCAGTTGTCAGGTGGCCGAATTCAGCCGACTTGTCGCCGTTAGCCAGTGACACCGGTACCCTCGTAAATCTTGACTTTTACCGCCTCTACTGCATAGGGCGCGGCACATGAATGGCACAGCGCAAACGCGCCCCCTCTTATATCCGGACCTTACGCATTGACCACTTTTGCCGATCTCGGCCTTTCTCCTGAATTGCTCCAAGCCGTGGAGGAGGCAGGTTACACCGTGCCGACCCCGATTCAGGCCGAAGCAATTCCGGCGGTGCTGATGATGAAAGACGTGCTGGGTATTGCGCAAACCGGCACCGGCAAGACGGCGAGCTTCGTGCTCCCGATGATCGATGTTCTGGCCAGCGGGCGTCGGCGCGCCCTGATGCCGCGCAGTCTCATTCTCGAGCCGACCCGCGAACTGGCAGCGCAGGTGGCGGAGAATTTCGAGAAATACGGCAAGAACCACGACCTCAAGATGGCGCTGCTGATCGGCGGCGTACAGATGGGCGAGCAAGTGAAGGCGTTGAACGATGGCGTAGATGTGCTGATCGCCACTCCGGGCCGTCTGATGGACCTGTTCGAGCGCGGAAAGATTATGCTCAACGCCTGCGAACTGGTGGTAATCGACGAGGCGGACCGCATGCTCGACATGGGATTCATCCCGGATATCGAGTTTATCTGCGATAAATTGCCCGACCAGCGTCAGACACTACTGTTTAGCGCCACCATGCCTGCGCCGATCGAGAAGCTGGCGAAGAAGTTCCTCGACAATCCAAAGCGCATGGAAGTGAGCCGCGCAGCATCAACCAACGAGAACATTACCGCGTTCAAGATTCCGGTTAAGAATCGTGAGAAGCGTTCCACGTTGGAATGGCTGCTGCGCAACGATCTGGTGGATACCGCGATTGTCTTCTCCAACCGCAAGACCACGGTTCGCGAACTGAACAAGGCCCTGCAACGCAATGGCTTTGCCAGCGGTGAAATCCACGGCGATATCGATCAGGCCAGCCGCAATGCGGAATTGCAGCGTTTCAAGGACGGCGAGATCAATATCCTCGTCGCGTCCGATGTCGCTGCGCGCGGTCTCGATATCAAGGGCGTGAGCCACGTCTTCAATTACGATACGCCGTGGCACCCGGACGACTATGTTCACCGCATCGGTCGTACAGGCCGTGCCGGCGCCAAGGGCCGCGCGTTCACCTTCGTGGGTGAAGGTGATGACGAGGCCATCGACAATGTCGAGAAGCTGACGGGCGCGAAAATTTCGGTATTCGGCAAGAAAGACGTTCGCGTCGAACTGCCGAAGTCCGAGCCGAAGAAAGACAAGCCGAAGCAGGACGCGCCAGACCGGTCCTACGATGCCGAGGAGAAGCGTGAGGAGAAGCCAAAACGATCTCGCTCTCGCAAGGCTGATCCTGTCGAAGTTAAGCCAGAACGCATGCCGCGCGAGGAAAAGCGTGACAATGCGCAGCGTAACGAAAAGCCTGAACGCCAATCCGGCGGGCAGTCGCGCCGTCGCAACCAGGACGACGAACCGGTACCTGCGGGCGAATGGAACGGACCGAAGCCCGAATTTCTCAGCTTTGGTTTCAAGTAGCGGCCAAACGGGCAGGCGGGCTCAGCCTTCCAGCACTTTTTGAGCGACTTCTTCGATCTTTCCGGTGACGAGCAGCGGACTGCTCCCAACCATACCGACCAGCGTCTGGCCGTTCTCGCCAGTGCGCAGCCATGCGATATTGCTGGCGACCACAAGATAGTCACCCCCGCGCGAGTGTAGTTTCACGAATTTCATCGAAGTGCCTCCTGGCGAGGCTTGTTCTACCCGCACGTTCTCTTTTTTTGCTTAACGACAGGCCGCTGTAATGGGTCGCCGTGGCGAAAATGATGGCCGTCTACCGCCTCTCTTTGCCAAGATGAAAATCGTGCTCGATAAACAAAGTTTGTCGCGTCTCGCCCGATTTTTGTTGCAAAGAACATACTCATTAATTTCAGGGGGCGTGAATGCTCAAGTGCCATGACGCAGATGCAAGTATATCGCACAGCCCCAGACCCTGGGATGTTGCCGAGCAGCAGGTTTATCTCCTGAAGGTTCAGGGTGAGGGCGATATGCCGACCCGCGAACTCGAGGTCCGGGCCACAAATGTGACCGCAGCGATCGAACGCGCTGTGATCGTTTTCGGGGCGGGCGAAGTAGAAATACGCAGCGCCGACGGAAGAGACTATCGACTGAAAATCCAAAAGGATCGGTCCTGGTCGCTTCAGCCGCTTTATCAGCTCTAGCAATCTGCCTTTGAAACCAGCACTTCAGGCCTCCCGCTTATCCAGATAAAGATAAGAAGGATCAAAGTCCGCAAGGTCGCACAAGCCGTCCCAGTCGTGGATCTCGGCTCGTCGATCCTGAAATGACACCAGCTTGCTTTCGCGCAGGTCTCGCAAAAGCCGGTTCACATGCACCTGAGTGAAACCCAGGCATTCCCCGATCTGCGTCTGGTTGAGAAGAAAGGGGAAGGAGTGGCCTTTCGTGAGGCCAACCACTTCGTAACGGCAATGAAGTTCGCACAGCAGATGCGCGATACGTGCTGCTCCTGAACGAGATCCTATATTCATGATCCACTCGCGATGGATTGAAGCATCGACCATGGTGGAGAACCAGAGGATGCGCGCAAGCCGGGGATGCTCTTCGATCAGCAGCGTAATATCATCGTGATACAGCTTCGCGATGGTGCAGTGTCCCAGTGCGCAGATTCCATGGTCGAGCACTTCGAGAGGGTAGGAGTGCAAATCGACGAAATCGCCCGGGATCTGCAATTCCATGATTTGCCGATCACCCGCTCGCGTATCCTTGCAGCGCGCGGCGAAACCTTCGAGGATGAGCGAGCTATAGCCGATCTTCTCACCCTCTTTTATCAGAAATTCACCGGGCGTGAAGCTGGCGAGTTCGGTGATACGATCCTGCAGCAGCAGAGCCTCGCTGGCAGTAAATTCGTAACGCCTGCGAATTTTGGCGACGAACTTCTCGATATCAGGGTGATGGTTCGGGTTACTATGGGCAGCCGCGACTACTCCGTGACCATTCTTCATTGTCTTCCCTCCGCAGCTACGATCTGCCCTTGCTCATGCACGCGTCTCGATACCCTGACTACGATATTTCCATGTGAAAAGCGATTGAAACTGCAAACCGTACTTCCGGCGGGATGTCGCGCGCTCGGTCTAGTTGGCCAAGGTCACGAAACTGTCGATCACCCGCTTCGTACCGGCCTTCTCGAAGTCGATTTCCAGCTTGTTGCCTTCCTGTCCGATTATCTCGCCGTAGCCGAATTTTTCGTGAAACACGCGCGCGCCCAGTTCGACGTCGCCGCGTGGCTGCGCAGCGAAGCTCGCGGCGGATCGGCTGGGTTCCTTCAAGCGTGCCTGTTTGGTGTCGTAGCCGGTAGCCAGCGCGCGTTGCCAGCCCGGTCCCCTGGCAGAAGAGCGGTCCGGTCTGTCGCGTGAAACGTGGGCGAAGGGGTCTTCGCTCTCGCTCCAGTTGGCCTGCCATAGCGACTTGCCGCCGGTCATGGTCGTTTCCTGCTCGATATACTCTTCGGGCAGTTCCTCGATAAAGCGGCTGGGGATCGAACTGGTCCACTGGCCATAGATGCGCCGGTTAGCGGCGTGCATGATCGTGCAATGACGGCGGGCACGGGTGATGGCGACATAGGCCAGGCGGCGTTCCTCCTCGAGGCTTGCCAGTCCGCCTTCGTCGAGCGAGCGTTGCGAAGGGAAGACACCTTCCTCCCAACCGGGCAGGAAAACGTTGTCGAACTCCAGCCCCTTCGCCGCGTGCATCGTCATGATCGTCAGTTTTTCCTCGTCACTGGCGGCGTCGTTGTCCATCACCAGGCTCACGTGTTCGAGGAAATCGCCCAGCGTCTCGTATTCTTCCATCGCGCGGGCGAGTTCGACGAGGTTGTCTGCGCGGCCCGCACTTTCCGCGCTGCGATCGGCCTTTAGCATCGCATCGTAACCGCTTTCTTCCAGCACGGCGCGCATCAGTTCAGACGGGGTGACCGCGTCGCTCATCTCGCGCCAGCGCAGAAAATCGCCCATCAGCGCGGCGATGGTGTTGCGTGCCCGTGCAGGCAGTTCGTCGCTATCGGCCAGTTGCAGCGCGGCGGCAGCAAGCGGGATGCCCTGCGCGCGCGCGTACTGGTGCATTTTTTCCAGTGTCTTTGCGCCTAGTCCGCGCTTGGGCTGATTGTAGATCCGTTCAAAAGCTAGATCGTCCGCCGGTTGGGACACCACGCGCAGGTATGCCAGCGCGTCGCGGATTTCGGCGCGTTCGTAGAAACGGAAACCCCCGATAATGCGGTAGGAAAGGCCGATCTGGATGAACCGGTCCTCGAACTCGCGCGTCTGATACTGGGCGCGCACCAGGATGGCGACCTGTTCGAGGCTGGCACCCTCGCGCTCCAGTCGCTCAATCTCTTCGCCCACGCGGCGGGCCTCTTCCGGCGCATCCCACACGCCGATCACGCGGACTTTCCGGCCCTCTGGCAGCTGCGTCCACAGGGTCTTGCCCAGCCGCTGACTGTTTTCCTCGATCAACCCGCTGGCGGCGGCGAGTATTTGCGGGGTCGAACGATAGTTCTGCTCCAGCTTCACTACCTTTGCACCCGGGAAATCCTTTTCGAAGCGCAGGATATTGGCAACCTCCGCGCCGCGCCAGGAATAGATCGACTGGTCGTCGTCCCCCACCACGCAGATGTTCTTGCGCTCTTGCGCCAGCAGCCTCAGCCAAAGGTACTGAACGGCATTGGTGTCCTGATACTCATCCACCAGGATGTACTTGTAGCGCTGCTGATAGCTTTTCAGGACATCGGAATGCTGACGGAAAATGTTGAGCACATGCAACAGCAGATCGCCGAAATCGCAGGCGTTCAGGGTCTTCAGGCGTTCCTGATAAAGGCGGTACATTTCCGCGCCCTTGCCATTGGCATAAGCTTCATTGTCCACCGCGGTCAGGTCCGCCGGGTTGAGCCCGCGGTTCTTCCAGCTATCCAGCAAGCCGGCCAGCTGGCGCGGGGGCCAGCGCTTTTCGTCAATCTCGTGTTCGCGGATCAGCGCCTTCAGCAACCGCAGCTGATCGTCGGTATCGATGATTGTGAAATTGCTTTGCAGGCCAACCAGTTCTGCATGGCGACGCAGCATCTTGGCGCAAATGGAATGAAAGGTGCCCAGCCAGGGCATCCCTTCCAGCGCACCGCCCGTGAGCGTGGCAACGCGCTCGCGCATCTCGCGTGCGGCCTTGTTGGTGAAAGTGACGCAAAGGATCTCGCTCGGCCACGCCAACCGCTCGCGCACGATATGGGCCAGGCGGTGCGTAAGGGCAGCGGTTTTCCCCGTGCCCGCCCCGGCCAGCATCAGCACTGGCCCTTCCGTCGTCATCACCGCCTCGCGCTGCGGGGTGTTGAGATGGTCAAGCCAATTCGGTGTACCGGTGGAGGAGGGCAGCGCAGCGTTTGTCACTCGTGAACAGTTAGGGAACGCCGTCCCTGCGCGCAAGCACAGGCGAACGATTTTGGGGTCCGTCAGGTGTCAACCGACGTGATGAGCGGCAACCGCTCAATCCACCGATGCCCAGCGCCGCCTCATCACAAAATTGGAACCTCGACGGGGTCCGGCGGGTTCCAATGGCAATTCGTGAACATAAAATTCCCTAACCAAGGTGAAGGATGCAGAAGATGAGAACTTTGAAGATTATGGCCGGTGCCATGCTGCTCGCCGGTGTCGCCACTCCGTCAATCGCCGACGATCATGATGATATGATGGAACTTTCTGCGCAGCAGCAATCGATGTACGATGGTTGGTCCGCAGAACAGCAGACCTCTTATGATGCATGGCCGATGGAAGCCCAGACCTATTACTGGACGCTGGACGATATGCAGAAAGATATCTGGTGGAATGCCCTGAACGATGCTCAGCGCGTGCGCATTGTCGGTATGAACGATCAGCAGCGCATGGCAGCGTGGCAATCCATTCGCAGTCAGATGGCTGGGTCGACAAATGCGACCACTCCCAATTCTACCACAGCCAATACTGGCGCAACCAATACTGCCACAACGGGCAATACTGGCATGGAAACGCGTAGTAGTTCGTCGAAGAACAGCAATATACGCTTCGTGGAAAACGCAATGGTGCAGAATATACCAGCTCCGCACAATGGCGAATATCCGCCATGTAAGGATGGACGGACTGACAACTGTATCAATCCGCGTGAAGCCGGTTTGAATTATGGCAACCGCCCGCTTGACTACTGGCCGGGCCAACCTGCAAGCCAGGCCGACTAAAGTAATTCTCCTAGAACGTGCCTAGAATGGCATGTGACAGCTTACGCCGTGTCGGGACAGCGAAGTAACACCAGCTTCGCCGGACCGGTGCGGCGTTCCGTCTCAATATTCAACGATTTGATTTTTACATCGTCCTTGGCGCCCACTTCCAGCGCAACCCAGGTTTCAGCGCCAATCCAGCCCAATCGTACAAGTCTGTCGATCGCCACTGCACCTGCATTTGTGCCATAGGGCGGATCAAGCAGCACCAGATCGCGCGGCTGTTTCGCCGGACCAAGCGACATTACGGATCCTGCTACGACCTCGCATTGTTGCTGAGCCCGCAGGCTGGCGATATTCTGTCGCAAGGTGCGGATAGCCGTAGCTTCCTGTTCGACAAACAGACAATTGCCAGCCCCGCGCGAAAGGGCTTCGAGTCCCAAAGCGCCCGAACCAGCGAACATGTCGGCCACCGATAATCCCTCGAAAGATCCCAGTCGGCTCGCCAGCATGGAGAATAGCGTTTCGCGCGTGCGATCCGCCGTCGGACGGGTCGCGTCACCGACAGGCGCGCGCAACTGGCGTCGCTTCCACTCACCCGCGATGATTCTCATGTACGCTGCCCTGACTTGAGCGTGCTGCGGAACCTCTCGATATCTTCCTTGCGGATTTCCACAGCCGCCCCGCGCGGCAGGTCAGCAAGGCCAAACGGTCCATAGGCGACGCGAATCAGGCGGCTGACTTCCAGCCCCAGATATTCTAGCACACGGCGCACCTCGCGATTCTTGCCCTCGGTCAACGATAGCTCGATCCACTGGTTGCGGCCCGTGCGACGTTCCAGGTTGGCATCGATGGGGCTGTAACGCATGCCTTCGATCTCGATGCCGTCCATCAGATCTTCCAGCTGCTCCTGAGTTACATCGCCAAAGGTGCGGGCACGATAAGTGCGCGGGATTTCGGACGAGGGCAGTTCCATCGTGCGCTTGAGCTCGCCATCATTGGTCAGCAGCAACAGGCCTTCGGTGTTCATGTCCAGCCGTCCAACGGGCATCAGGCGCGGCGTATCCTTCGGCAAGGCATTACGCAGCGCGGTGTAGATGGTGGGGCGGCCGGAGAAATCCCGTTCCGCCGTCAGCAGGCCGGTCGGCTTGTGGAAGGCGAACAGACGCGTGCGTTCGGGCTTGCCAACGGGCTTGCCATCCACGCTCACGCCTTTGAGCGAGGTAAGGAAGGTGGCCGGGGTCTTGACCACCTCGCCACCGATTTTCACCCGCCGATTCTCGATCATGCGCTCCACCTCCCGGCGGCTGGCAACACCCGCGCGGGCAAGCAATTTGGCGATACGATCGCCCTCGGGCCGTTCTTCCTGGGACATTCAACGGCCCATAGTCGTTGATGGGCTGTTCATCCAGCCTTCCATTGGCGTGGTTTACGTTTAGACCCTTGAGTTCGCATCGAAGCGGAGAGATATCTATGGCCGAAGCGGCCGCCGAGACGAAGAAATCCAAGCCCGGCTGGCGCACGTTGGCCCGTTCCCTTAAAAATCCGAAAAGCGGCTTTATGGCGCTGTTCGGCTTTGCCAGCGGACTGCCCTTCGCGCTGTTCCTGGGCACGCTCTACGCATGGCTGACAGAGGCGGAGGTTAGTGTCGAAACCATGGGCGTGTTCTCGCTCATCGGACTGGCCTATGCCTTTCAGTTTCTCTGGTCTCCGCTGCTCGACAAGGTGAATATCCCGGGGCTTCGACGCCTCGGCAAGCGAAAGCAGTGGATCGCTCCTATGCAGTTGCTGCTTGGCATTATTTTGGTGACGCTCAGCATTCTCGACCCGAAAAGCCAGCTTGGCGTGTTCAGCCTGTTGGCGGCCATCGGAGCTTTTGCCAGCGCCACGCAGGATATCGCTATCAACGCCTGGCGTATCGACGTGGCGGACGATGAAGCGACAATCGACATTCTTTCTACCATCACCCAGATGGGTTTTCGTCTCGCGGCACTGGTGGGCGGCGCATTGGGCCTGATTATCGCAGAGCGCATCGGCTGGCCGCAAACCTATGTGATGATGGGCGTGATCATGCTCGCCATCGGGGTCGCGGGGCTGTTTGCCCCTGATTCCGATGTCGAGAAACGATCCGCCGCGACAGTGGCTGCCGAAAACGAGGATGTGGCCGAGTTGTACAAGGTTGGCGAGGTCGAGCCCGCGACACGCAACTGGGCGTTGCTGGCGGTAGGTCTGCTGTGGGGGTGGGCCATTAGTACGGTCGTATTGTTCATGTACCGATCAATGACCTATGCGCCCGAACTGCGCCCCAATCCCACTGAATTTACGGCCACCTACGGTCCTCTAATTATCGTTGCGACAATCGTCGTGCCTGCTTTTATTGCCGCGTGGCTCGCCAAACTGAAGAAGGATGGTCGCCGCGTCATCAGCGCCACCGAAGCCGCCTTCGATCCACAAGACGTGAAATTCACCGATCATCTCTACCGCGCGCTGGTGCTGCCGCTGGTAGAATTTGTTGGCCGCATAGGCTGGGCGTTGGTGCTGATCCTGGCGCTGGTGCTGACCTATCGCATTACCGACGCGATTTGGGGAACCTTCGCCTATCCATTCTATCTTGGCGAGCTAAATTACACCGGCGACGAAGTAGCCTTCGCGTCGAAGTTCTTCGGCGTGGGCGCGATCATTGCCGGGTTGGCGCTGGGTGGCTGGCTGATTACGGTGATCGGGCGCATGTTCACGCTTACGCTGGGGGCAGCATTGGCCGCTGCGACCAACCTGTTGTATGCCGACCTTGCCCTGGGCGGTACATGGATGCAGGCGGGCAGCGATGTCACCGGCTTTAGCGCGCTCATCAATTTCATGGCCCCGTTCGGATCGGAGGGGCTGGCCCGGCTGACCTTTACGATCATGTGGGAAAACCTCGCTATTGGCATCGCAGGCGCTGCCTACATTGCCTGGCTTTCCAGCATCGTGAACAAGCAATACGCCGCCGTGCAGTATGCGCTGCTTGCCTCACTCACCTTGTTGGTGGGCACTCTGGGGCGCGGTGCGCTGGGCGAAATGATCGAGGATCGCGGCTATTATGACGTCTTCATCTTCACTGCGCTGATCGGTGTCGTGGCGGTGGCGCTGTGCGTGCTCGAATGGATCCGCGAGGCGCGCAGCCCGCACGAAGCTGGCGTGATCCAGCCTCCACCCGAAACCGTGCCGGCGGAGTAGCCGCAAGCCCTGCAAGCTAGTCGGGAAATTCGCGGTTGAGTTGCAGCACTTTGCCCGCAAGGTAGAGCGAACCGCAGATCAACACTGTGGACGGCCCTTTGCTGTGTTCGCCCAACATTCGCAGGGCTGACGGCACATCCGGCGCGGTCTGACGAAGTGGCACGATTTCACGCGCCATTTCGGCCAGAACTTCGGGATCGACGCTATCGTTGCCGGCTATGGGAACAGCCGTCACGCTCCCCAGATGCGGGCCAAGTATGCCAAGAAAGCGCCGCGCATCCTTTGCGGCCATCATGCCTATCACGGCGTCCACGGGTTGAAGGGCAAGCTGCTCCAGGTACTTGGCAAGGGCCTGCGCCGCGTCCGGATTGTGGCCGCCATCCAGCAAAAAGTTCTTGTCCGGCAGCAGTTCGGTCAGCGGGCCGTTGCCCATACTTTGCAGCCGTGCGGGCCACCGCGTCTCGCGAATGCCTTTCGCCATTGCGACGGGCGAGACCGTTACCATGTCCTGGTGGCGCAGCATTGCAACCGCCAGCGCGGCATTATCCGCCTGATGCGCGCCGGGCATGAAGGGTAGTGGCAGATCCAGCCGTCCGTGTTTGTCCCGATAGGCTATCGCCGCGCTGCCTGCTTCGGCCCACCAGTCACGTCCGCGCATATGTAGCGGAGCGCCCGCCAATCCCGCACGCCGTTTCACCTCTGCCGCGACATCGGGTGAATAGCCCTGGGTCACCATAGGCGATCCGGGGCGGGCGATACCTGATTTTTCGAACGCAATGCGCACCATTGGTTTGTTCGTGGGGGAGGGGGCGTCAGGGTCCTCGTTCAGCAGGAACTGATCGTGATCGATGCCAAGGCTGGCGATGCCGCAGGCGGCGGGCCGTTCCATTACGTTCGTTGCATCGAACCGCCCACCAAGGCCGACTTCGATCACGCAGGCATCGGCAGGCTCGCGCGCAAAGGCGAGGAAGGTCGCGGCTGCGGTCACTTCGAAGAAGCTGGGCGATAGGCCCGTGGCGACATCCAGCACTTCTTCCAGCAGACTGGCCAGCATCGAGTCCGATACCAGTTCACCATTAATGCGAATACGTTCGTTATACAGCACGAGATGGGGCTTGGTGGCGACATGGACGCGCAACCCTTCTGCCTCCAGCATGGCCCGGAGGAAAGCGCAGGTAGAGCCCTTGCCATTGGTGCCTGCCACATGGAACACCGGGGGCAGACGTTTTTCGGGATTGCCAAGCCGCGCCAGCAATTCACGGATCACGTCCAGCCCGATGCGCCCCTGCGGCAATGACAGGGCACCCAGCCGGTCCAGCTGCCTCTGCACCGCCGGATTTTCCGAGATCGCAAAGTCCTTCATCGAGATCGCGCTGAAGGCGTTAGGCAGCATTGGCCGGAGAGAGGTAATCGAGAAGCTGACTCAACGTGGCTCGCAGGTCCTTGCGATGGGTCACCATGTCCACCATGCCGTGCTTGTGCAGATATTCCGCGCGCTGGAAACCTTCGGGCAATTGCTCGCGAATGGTTTCCTGTATCACCCGCTGCCCGGCAAAGCCGATAAGCGCGCCCGGTTCTGCGATATGCACATCGCCCAGCATTGCGTAGCTGGCAGTAACACCGCCAGTGGTCGGATCGGCCAGCACCACGATGTAGGGTAGGCCAGCTTCCTTCAGGCGCCGAGTCATCACCGTGGCGCGCGGCATCTGCATGAGGCTGAGAATGCCCTCCTGCATGCGTGCACCACCAGCAGCGGTCACGCAAACAAAGGCGCATTTCTCGGTCAGCGCGCGCTCGGCGGCGTTGCAGAAGGCATCGCCCACGGCCATGCCCATGCTGCCACCCATGAAGGTGAAATCTTGCACGCCGACCACGGCCTTGTGTCCTTCGATGGTGCCGAAAGCAGCGGTGAAGGCATCGGGGTGCGGATTGCTGGCACGCGCGGCTTTCAGCCTGTCAGTATAGCGTTTGCTATCCTTGAAGCGCAGCGGGTCTTCCGTAACCTTGGGCGCGGGCAGAATTTCAAAGCTTTCGTCCAATATCTGCTTCAGTCTCGCGTCTGCACCTATACGGCCATGATGGTCGCAATTCGGACAGACGCTGAGATTCTTTTCGTATTCGCTGCGGAACACCATTTCCTGACATCGTGGACACCTGATCCACAGATTGTCAGGCGATTCGCGCTTATTGCCGAAGGGCAGGCGCTCTCTAACTCGATCTAGCCAACTCATAGCCAGCGCCTATCGGGCAGAATGCACCGCATTGGCAAGTTTTTCGGTGAGCGCGCGTAGGTGCTGAGGCGCATTTTCCCCATGTTGGGCGACCAGTTCAACCAATGCGGAGCCGACGACGACGCCATCGGCGACTGCGGCGATGGCCTCGGCCTGCTCGGGCGTGCGAACGCCGAAACCCACCGCTACGGGCAGGTTTGTATGTTGCTTGATGCGGCTGACGTTCGCCTCGATATCGGCAACCGCCGCGCTCTGCTTGCCGGTGATGCCCGCCACGCTGACGTAGTAGAGAAAGCCCTGCGACTTATCGAGCACCATTGGCAGGCTGTCTCTTATACACATCTGACGCTGCCGACGAAGAGGATA
>OJBY01000275.1_pt1 | contig 31547 bp, 31 predicted proteins | sample 1591731 | NCBI WGS metagenome assembly OJBY01 (sample SAMN05416837, study PRJEB24817) | seawater metagenome | isolation source: Sea water | place: Canada:Atlantic | collected 2013-07
ACCGAGGACGCTCCCGCGGAGGCAGGTGCTAAAAACAAGCAATTTTCCTAACCCTTCACCACCTCAGCCGTCATTCTCAGCGACTCGCGCCGCGCCGCGGGATCGTGCGTCGCGCCAGACACGATGATCTCGTCCGCCTTCGTGCGCTCGATGAAACGCTCGATCGCTTCGCGCACGGTGGCGGGTGAGCCTACGGCCTTGGCGACATCGAGGCTTTCCATCATGGCGCGCGCCTGTATCGGCAGCGTGTCGCGATAGTTCGGGACGGGCGGCGGCAACTTGCCCGGATCGCCGCTGCGCAGGCGCACGAAAGACTGTTCCTGGCTACTCGCAAGGGTCTGCGCTTCTGCATCCGTTTCCGCGCACATCACGCTCATCGCGGCCATGACGTGCGGTCTTTCCAACGTGGGGGAGGGGCGGAAGTCCTGGCGGTAAATGCGCAGCGCTTCGTCAAGGTGCGTTGGTGCAAAATGGCTGGCGAAGGCGTAGGGTAGCCCCAGGCGTGCCGCCAGTTGCGCGCCGAAAAGGCTGGAGCCCAGCATCCATATCTCCACTTGCGCGCCCAGGCCCGGCGTGGCGGTGATGGGTAGATCGGTATCCCCTGTCAGCAATGCGCGCAGTTCCACCACGTCCTGCGGGAAATACTCCGCCGCGCGTTGCAGATCCTTGCGCAGCGCCTGTCCGATGATGGGCGCCGAACCCGGCGCGCGACCAAGCCCCAGATCTACCCTGCCGGGAAACAGCGCATCAAGTGCGCCAAACTGCTCGGCAATCACGAACGGGTTGTGATTGGGCAGCATGATACCGCCCGAGCCTATGCGAATGGTGCTTGTGACATGACCGAGGTGGCTGATGATGACGGCGGTCGGCCCGCCCGCAATCCCTTCGCTGGCGTGATGCTCGGCCACCCAGAAGCGCTTGTAGCCCGCTTCCTCCGCCACTTGCGCCAGCTTCCCCGCCTCGGCAATGGCCTCGGAAACATTGCTGCCTTCGCGGACGGGTACGAGATCGAGAACGGAAAGATCGGTCAAAGCAAATCCACCATGTTTAGAAGAAGGGCAATATCGCCATCGCGGCTGAGGCGATGGTCTCCGCCTTTCACCAGTGTCACCTGAACATCGTTGCTCGCCAGCGCCTGCGCAAGGCGAAGCGAGGTTTCATGCGGGACATCGGTATCCGCCTGTCCATGCAAGAGGCGGACCGGCACAGAAATCGCGATCTGGCCATCCAGCAGCCTGTTCGACTCCGCGTCCTGCCAGAATTTGGCGTGGGTCGGCGTGGGATCGTAGCCGTAGTTGTTTTTCTCGTAGATGGTCGTGCCCGCGCGCAACTGGTTCTTTTGCACCTCGGTAAAGCCCCAGTCGGAAAAATCGGGCGCGGCGGCGATGCCCAGCAGCGCGTGGAGCCTCTTACCCAGGGCCGCGCCGACCAGCAGCATCAGCCAGCCGCCCATGGATGACCCGATGAGGATCACGCTCTCGGCGATCACCTTCGCTTCGATCAGCGCCAGCACCTCGTCCCGCCAATTGCTCAAGGTGCCATCGGCAAAATCCCCGCCACTCTGCCCGCAGCCCGAATAGTCCAGCAACAGGCATTCGCGCCGCTGCTTGACACACCAGTCGAACACCGCGGTCGCCTTGCCGCCTTCCATGTCGGACATGTAGCCGGGCAGAAAAACCACCGCCGGCCCGGCCCCTACATTGTGACGATAGGCCAGCCGCTGGCCACCGGTTTCATGAAACTGCGTTGTCATCACACAACTATGGGCGCGAAAATGCCTGCTGCAAGGCTCATTGCAGACTTGGCGCGTGGCCCCATCCGCACTAGGTGGCATGCCATGACCGAATTAGTCCAGATCAGCCTTCCCGATGGTTCCAAGCGCGCGATGGAGCCGGGCAGCACACCCGGCGATGTTGCCGCCGCCATCGGCCCCGGCCTTGCCAAGGCCGCGCTTGCCGCGCGGGTTAACGGCGAAGTACGCGACCTCAATCGCCCGTTCGATTGCGATAGCGAGCTGGAACTTATCACCACGCGTGACGAGGAAGACGCGCTGGAACTGGCGCGGCACGACTATGCACATGTGCTGGCAGAAGCGGTACAGTCGCTGTGGCCCGGCACGCAGATCACCTTCGGTCCGGCGACGGACGATGGCTTCTACTACGACGTCAAAGCGCCCGATAACCGTCCCCCGTTCTCGATGGACGACCTGACCCAGATCGAGGAGCGGATGCGCGAGATCATCAGGGCAGACAAGCCATTGGTGCGCGAGGCGTGGAGCCGCGAGCAGCTGATCGCCAAGTGGGAAGCGGAGGGCGAAACGTTCAAGGCCGAATGGGCCAAGGAATTGCCCGAGAACGAGGAACTGACCGTTTACTGGTCAGGCGAGCCCAATTCCGATGGCGCATGGCTGGACATGTGCCGCGGCCCACACCTGCCCAGCACCGGGCGGCTTGACCCGCAGGCGTTCAAGCTGATGCGCGTTGCCGGCGCATACTGGCGCGGCGATCAGAAGAACGCGCAATTGACGCGCATCTACGGCACCGGCTGGCTCAACAAGAAGCAGCTGAACGCCCACCTTACGAAGCTGGAGGAAGCCGCCAAGCGTGACCACCGCAAGCTGGGCCGCGAGATGGACCTGTTCCATTTGCAGGAAGAAGCCCATGGCAGCGTGTTCTGGCATCCCAACGGCTACAGGATCTGGCGCGAGCTGGAGGCCTACATGCGTCGCAAGATGGATGGTGCAGGCTACCGCGAGATCAAGACGCCGCAAGTGATGGATGCGCGCCAGTGGGAGCAGAGCGGCCACTGGGGCAAGTACCGCGAGAACATGTTCGTCATCCCGGACGAAACGCCCAATACCGAAGACGAAGGCGAACTGGTGTCGAAGGACGCCGACTGGATGGCGCTGAAGCCCATGAACTGCCCGGCGCACGTGCTGGTGTTCAAGCAGGGCATCACGTCCTACCGCGACCTGCCGATCCGGCTGGGCGAAATGGGTTGCTGCCACCGTAACGAACCGCACGGCGCGTTGCACGGGCTGATGCGCGTGCGCCAGTTCACACAGGATGATGCGCATATCTTCTGCACCGATGCGCAGGTGGTGGAGGAAACGCGATCCTTCATCGAACTGGCCGACAGCGTCTACCGCGATTTCGGCTTCTCCTATGCCATCAAGCTGGCGCTGCGACCCGACCAGCGTTTCGGCAGCGATGCCGACTGGGACAAGGCCGAGCAGGAAATGCGCGACGCCGTGGCCGAGGCAGGGATGCAGAACGACGAATACGGGTGGGAAGAACTGCCCGGCGAGGGCGCGTTCTATGCACCCAAGCTGGAATGGCACCTGACCGATGCGATTGGCCGCACCTGGCAGGTTGGCACCATCCAGGGTGATCGCGTCCTGCCCGAACGCCTCGATGCGACTTACATCGGCGAGGATGGCGAGAAGCATCGCCCGGTGATGCTGCACCGCGCGATCTTCGGCAGTTACGAGCGTTTCATCGGCATACTGATCGAACACTTCGCAGGACGCCTGCCAGTGTGGCTGGCGCCGGTGCAGGCGGTGGTGGCCACCATCGTTTCCGACGCGGACGATTATGCCAAGGAGGTAGCGGCAAAGCTGAAGAGCGCGGGCATTCGCGTGGAAAGCGATCTTCGCAACGAGAAGATCAACTACAAGGTGCGCGAACACTCGCTGGCGAAGGTTCCGCACATGCTGGTTGTCGGCAAGCGGGAGGCCGAGGAAGGTACCGTCGCCATGCGCACCCTGGGCGAGAAGGAGCAGAAGTTCATCTCTCTCGACGAGGCGATTGCCTTCCTCAGGTCCGAGGCTACTCCGCCCGACTTGCGCGACTAGGACGGGCGCGGCACGCAGTTGGATTTCCTTGCCGAATTCAGCGCACTGCAGATTGCGGTTGCCGCCATGGCGACGTTGGGCGCAGCCTTCATTCGCGGGCTGACCGGGTTTGGCTTTGGCATCCTGCTGGTGCCGATCCTGGCGCTGGCGATCACGCCGGTGGAGGCAGTGTTGACGCTCAACATCATGGCCGGGCTGCTGGCGCTGAGCGAGATAGGCTACGTGCTGCGCGAGGCGGAGCGGTCTGCGCTGACGATCGGTGTGCTGGTGATACTGGCAACCCTGCCAGGACTGATGCTGCTGGATGCCACGCCACCCGCGCTCGCCCGCATGCTGATTGCGCTGGTGGCGCTTTCGGCCTTCGTCGCCATTCTGCTGCCGCGCCGCGCCGCCCATCTACCAGGACCGCTGACAACGGGATTGACGGGGGTTTCCGCCGGTTTGCTGACGGGTTTTGCCGCCATGCCGGGGCCGCCGGTGGTGCCATACTACGTGGGCAGGAATATCCCGCGTCAGACCGCCAAGGCCTCCATGATCGGCATATTCGGCGTGGCCGCGATGGCGGGTATCGGTTCGGGCGCGGCCATAGGCGTGCTGGAATGGCGGATCGTGATACTGGGCCTCGCGCTGTTCCCGCTCGTTATGCTCGGCAACTGGCTGGGCAGCTTCGCCTTTGGCAAGGTGAGCGACAAGGCGTGGCGCCTGTTCGTGGGGGTTGTGCTGGCCGCTGCGGCAGGTGCTGCGCTGGCAAAACTGCTATAGAGCGGCCACTTCGGCCAGCACCTTGCCCGCCCATTCAGGGCGACAGATCAGCAGGTCGGGCATGTAGGTATCGCGCTGGTTGTAGATCAATGGTGAACCATCGATGCGCGAGCAGTGGAGGCCGTGGGCTGCGGCAACCGCGGCAGGCGCGCAGCTATCCCATTCGTACTGGCCGCCCGAGTGCAGGTAGATTTCTGCCTCTCCGCGCACGACCGCCATCGCTTTTGCCCCGGCGCTGCCCATGGGCACGAGTTCGCCGCCGATACGCTCTGCCACAGCGACAGCTTCGGCAGCAGGACGCGTGCGGCTGACGACAAGACGCGGCGTGCCTGCCGCCGCAGGGACGGCCTCGGGGCAGTCGGTGCGCAGGACCTTGCCAAGGCCGGGAAGGGCCACCGCACCGATTTGCGGTTTCCCGCCGATCGCCAGGGCAACATGCACGGCCCAGTCGCTGCGCGCGTCGCCATATTCGCGCGTGCCATCGACGGGATCGACGATCCAGACCCGCTCCTTGGACAGACGTTCCTCGGTATCCTTGCTTTCCTCGCTCAGCAGCCCGTCATCGGGGCGCTGTGAACGAATGGCGTGGACCAGGAACTGATTCGCGGTCTCATCCCCTGCCTTGCCCAGCGCCTTTCCTTCGAACATGCCGGAGGAGCGCACTTCCAGGAGGATGCGTCCTGCATATTCGGCCAGGTAGGCGGCGAGTTCGGCATCGGTCATTCTGGCAATACTCACTTCAACGGCAGGATTTGCTGGATGATATGGTCGGCGGCCTCTTCTGGTGTCATGGCCACCGTATTCACTGTAATTTCCGGATTTTCGGGCGGCTCGTAGGGGCTATCGATGCCGGTAAAGTTCTTGAGCTCACCGGACCTTGCCTTCTTGTAGAGGCCCTTCACATCGCGCTGCTCTGCCACTTCCAGCGGGGTATCGACGAATACCTCGATGAATTCATGGTCCTCCAGCATGTCGCGAACCAGCCTGCGTTCTGCCCGGAAAGGGCTGATAAAGGCCGTGAGCACGATCAGGCCTGCATCGGTCATCAATCGGGCAACCTCGCCCACGCGGCGAATGTTTTCGATCCGGTCGGCTTCGGTAAAGCCCAGGTCCTTGTTCAACCCGTGGCGCACATTGTCACCATCCAGCAGGAAGGTGTGGCGGTTCATCAGCGCCAGCTTCTTCTCGACCTCGTTGGCGATGGTGGACTTGCCGGAACCAGAGAGACCGGTGAACCACAATACGCGCGGTGTCTGGTTCTTCATTTGTGCGTGGTGTTCGCGCGTGATGTCGGTTGCCTGCCAATGCACGTTCTGACTGCGGCGCAGGCTGAAGTTCAGCATCCCGGCAGCGACCGTGGCGTTGGTGATCTTGTCGATCAGGATGAAGCCGCCCATCGTGCGGTTGTCGGCGTAGGATTCGAACACCAGCGGCTTGTCCGAATAGACCTCGGCCACGCCGATATCGTTTAGCGACAGCGTCTTGGCCGCCAGTTCGTCCATGGTGTTCACGTCGACGCGATATTTGGGCTGCTGCACTGTGGCGGAAACCGTCTGGGTGCCCAGCTTCAGCCAGTATCCGCGCCCGACGCTCAGGTCCTCGTCATTCAGCCAGACGAGCGTTGCCTCGAACTGGTCGGCCGTTTCTGGCGGATCGTCCGCCACGCACAGCACATCGCCGCGCGAACAATCGATCTCGTCTGCGAGGGTGAGCGTGACGGATTGTCCCGCAGACGCTTCGTTCAGCTCGCCATCGTAGGTAACGATGCTTTTCACCGTGCTGGTCTTGCCCGATGGCAGCGCGCGTACCGCGTCGCCCGGTTTTACCTGTCCGCTGGCGATCAGGCCGGAGAAACCCCGGAAGTCCAGATTGGGACGGTTCACCCACTGTACCGGCATGCGGAAAGGCTTGTCGGCGGCAACATCGGACAATACCTCCACGCCTTCGAGGTGCTCGACGAGGCTCGGCCCATCGTACCACGGCGTATTTTCCGAAGGTGCGGTGGTAATGTTGTCGCCCTTGAAGCCGCTGATCGGCATGGCGGTGAAGCTCTCGATGCCGATCTCCTCGGCAAAGGCGGCGTAATCGGCCACGATCTTGTCGAAAACATCCTGGCTGTAATCCACCAGGTCCATCTTGTTCACGGCCAGCACGATATTCTTGATACCAATAAGATGGCACAGGTAGGAGTGCCGCCGCGTTTGCACCAGCACGCCCTTGCGCGCATCGATCATGACAACTGCAAGGTCGGCGCTGGAGGCGCCTGTCACCATGTTGCGCGTATATTGTTCGTGTCCCGGACAATCGGCGACGATGAACTTGCGCTTTTCGGTGTTGAAGAAGCGGTAGGCGACATCGATGGTGATGCCCTGCTCGCGCTCTGCCGCCAGACCATCCACCAGCAGGGCAAAGTCGATGTCCTGCCCCTGGGTTCCAACCTTCTTGCTATCGCTGCTGAGCGCCTCGAGCTGGTCCTCGAAGATCATCTTGGAATCGTACAGCAGCCGCCCGATCAGGGTGCTCTTGCCGTCGTCCACGCTGCCGCAGGTGATGAAGCGCAGCATGGTCTTGTGCTGGTGGGTTTCCAGATAGCTATCGATATCCTCTGCGATCAGGGCATCGGTCTGGTAGACGGAATCCTTCGATTGCTCGGTCATCAGAAATACCCCTCCTGCTTCTTTTTCTCCATGCCGGCACCGCCAGCATCCTTGTCTATGACGCGGCCTTGCCGTTCGCTGGTGGTGGTGAGCAGGGTTTCCTGGATCACTTCGGACAAGGTGGAAGCCTCGCTCTCCACAGCGCCCGTCAGCGGGAAGCAGCCCAAGGTGCGGAAGCGGACGGAGCGCTCCGTGATTTCGGGCTTCTCGCCCATCACCTCTTCCAGCCGTTCGATATCGTCGGCCATGAAGAGGCCGCCCTCATAGATGAAGGTGGGACGTGGCGCGGCAAAATAGAGCGGGACGATCTCGATGTTTTCCAGCTGGATGTATTGCCATACGTCCAGCTCGGTCCAGTTGGAGATGGGGAAGACGCGGATGCTCTCGCCCTTCTTTTTCTTGGCGTTATAGAGGTTCCACAACTCGGGGCGCTGATTCTTCGGGTCCCAGCCGTGGCTGGCCGTGCGGAAGGAGAAGACGCGCTCCTTCGCGCGGCTCTTTTCCTCGTCACGGCGCGCGCCACCGAAAGCTGCGTCGAAGCCGTAATGGTTCAGCGCCTGCTTCAGCCCCTCGGTCTTCCACATGTCGGTGTGCAGCGGGCCATGATCGAAGGGATTGATGCCGCGCTCCTTCGCATCGGGGTTGTGATAGACCAGCAGTTCCATGTCCGCATCCAGCGCGGCCTTTTCGCGCAGATCGTACATCGCCTTGAACTTCCAGGTCGTGTCCACATGCAGCAGCGGGAAGGGCGGGGGAGAGGGGTAGAAGGCCTTCTTCGCAAGGTGCAGCATGACCGCGCTGTCCTTCCCCACGGAATACAGCATGACGGGCTTGTCCGACTCCGCCGCCACTTCGCGGATGATATGGATCGCCTCGGCTTCGAGACGTTCGAGGTGGGTTAGCTTTGCAGTCATGGACACGCCTTCATAATTTTCGAGCGTTCTCATACGCCAACACCGCAGGCTTTGACTTCCCATATGGGAGGTATAGACTAAGTAGTCATGCGCGTACCCAATCTTGGCGAGACAGAATTGCTGGTTCCCTTGCACGAGGGCATGTTCGAAATGCCAATGTGGGACACGTTTCTCAAACGGCTGAAACAGGCGGCCGGATGCGATATCGCCACACTGCTATTGCTTGCTTCGGACAGCACATCGGCCATCCAGCTATCGTCTGTGACCAGGGCTCCGTCGCCGAAGCTACAGACACTGTTCGACGAGAAATATGCAGGCACAGAACCACTGCAATCCCGGTCAATGCGTGAAGGGCGCATATACGGGCTGGAGGAACTGCTCGAAATGGGTGGGGAGAGCCAACGCGACTTTCGCGACGAAGTGCTTTCCCCCTTCGGCATCACCCACATGCAGTCCGTGCGCATAGCCGGTCCGAGTGGTCTCAACGCCTGGCTCGTCTTGTCTGCAAGAGAAGAAATCCGGCCATCTTCCAGCGCCCTGCTGACAGCGCTGCTTCCCCATCTGCGCGTGGCCCTGCGCGTCCTGGCGCGGCTCGAGCAGGAGAAGGCCCGCGCCTCGATGACCGCGGGCGCTTTCAGCCATATCGATTTTGGCTGGATCGCGGTAGACCGGCGCTGCCGCGTGGTGGACATGGATGAGCAGGCGCAGCGTTTCCTCAGCCGTTCCGCTGCCATGCGGCGGGGGCCTTATGACCGGCTCGTTCCGTCGTCCCCGGCGATCGACAGGCAGCTGACGGCGCTGGTGAAATCCTTTGCCGAGAACCCCGACGCCCGTCCGCGCGCGGTCAATCTCAGCCAGGATCCGTGGATCGACATCCTCGTCTCGCCGGTGCGAGTGACGTCCCTGTCACTGGGGGGGAAGGCCGTGGCTGTCGTCTATTTCCGTGGCGATCAGAGTTCTTCTGCCGACCGGTGCCAGCAATTGATCGACGTTTTCAAGCTGACCCAGAGCGAGGCGCGCTTCGCATGGTCGATCGCGCAAGGCATTTCCATTGCCGATGCCGCCGAGAAACACGGTCTGACGATCGAGACAGCGCGCAACTATTCAAAGAAGATCTATGCCAAGACGGGCGCACGCGGACAGGTGGATTTCATGCGCCGGGTATTGACCAGCGTCGTGGCTATCACGGTGCATTGAACCCTTGCGAAGGCTCAGCCTGCAAGAATGAGGGCCAACCCGCATCCGCACACGATGAAACCGCGCAGCAGATCCAGCGGATCGGCGAGTGTTTCACGGGTGAGGGCGATTGCATGGGCCATGGTCACCAGACTGGACCAAAATTCCTAATAAACTGTTAAGAGCCTACTTTTGGCACATGCTGGCTGGCGCAATGAAAACTGCCGCCTCCGGTCAGAACCGCATCGGCGCGCAGGCCCACGGCGGCGCGGCCGGGGAACAAATCGCCTATCGCGGCCACCGCCTCATCGTCATGCACGCTGCCATAGGTTGGCACCACAACCACGTCATTGCAGATGGCGAAATTCATGTAGCTGGCAGGTTCCACCTCGTTCCCTTCACCCATCCAGCCGGGGGAGGGGATATCACGCACCTCAAGCCCGAATTCGGTCGCACGGTCGTGGGCATCGTCATAAACGCCCGTATTGGGATCGTCCGGCGCGCTGGCGCGGGGAATGGCAATCACGCCTTCGCCCACCATGCGCGCAAGGTTGTCGACATGGCCATCGGTGTGATCACCCGCCAGCCCGTCACCCAGCCACAGGATGCGATCGAAACTCAGGTCACGCTGGAGCCTGGCCCAGATATCCTCGCGAGAAAGCGAGGGGTTGCGATTGGGATTGAGCAGGCATTGCTCGGTCGTCACTACCAGCCCGGTGCCGTCGCTCTCCACCGCGCCGCCTTCGAGAATCCAGTCTGCGCGCGAATAGGGCAGGTCACCTGCCTGGGCGAGGGAGGGTCCGGTGTCCTGGTCGCCTTCCAGCAGATATTTGCCGCCCCAGCCGTTGAAGCCGAAGCCCTGCGCGCGGCGTTCACCGCCTGCATTCACAACTGTCAGCGGTCCGGTGTCGCGTATCCAGATGTCGCCATAGGGATGCCGCTCGAACTGCACTGCGCCCGATACGAGGTCTATCGCGCGCATTTCGGTTGCAGCATCGCGCACCACCAGCCGCACCTGCTGACCCGTTTCGGCCACGGCATTGGCGAAGGCTGCCATCTGCTCCTGCGCTGGTGCGAGGTTCTCCTCCCACAGGTCGCCATGGGCGGGAAACCCTATCCAGATCCAGTCCTGCTGTGCCCATTCGGCGGGCATGCGAAACGTCATAGCTTCAGCAGCCCTCGGCAGTCGCTGCGCAGCTTGCCTGCCGCACGGCGCGAAATTCATCGCCTTCGTACCATTCGGGCCAGTCGGAGGTGTTGCCCAGCGCGCGAGCCAGGTGATAATACAGGTCCAGGTCTTGCATCAGGCCGGACCAGTCCCAGCTCTCGTCATACTCGTCGTCCGGCGCGTGATAGGCACTGGCGCGATATTCCGCCTCCAGCGCTTCGCCGCGCGCCGTACCGCCATCGACGAGATCGAGGCCCGATTTTACGTAGAACATCGGGACGCCGCGTTTCACCAGCGGGAAGTGGTCGGAACGGTAGTAATAGCCCGCCTCGGGTGCCGGATCGGGCGATGCGGTGCGGCCCTGTGCGGCAAGCGTCGTGGCGAGGTATCCGTCCAGTTCGCTTTTGCCGCCGCCGCGCACGTTCACGTCGCGCGTTCTGCCGCGCACGGCGATACCATCCATGTTGATGCCGCCGACCGTCTGGCTGAGCGGAAAGACCGGGTTGGCGGCGTAATATTCTGCGCCCAGCAGGCCCGATTCCTCTGCCGTCACTGCCAGGAACACGAGGCTGCGGTCGGTCGCGCCCGCCTCGCCATGCGTCTCGGCCAAGGCGACCAGCGCGGCGGTGCCGGTGGCGTTGTCGATTGCACCGTTGCAGATGTCGTCGCCCTCGTCGTTGGGGATGCAGCGGCCAAGGTGATCCCAATGTGCGGTGTGCAGCACGATCTCGTCAGGTTGCGCGGTGCCGGGCAGCATGCCGATCACGTTATTGGAGGTGTAGCGGCGCGATGTGTTGGTGAAGCTGGTGGATACCGGCATTCCCAGCGAGACCGCCTCGAAACCCGGCTGGCTGGCGGCTTGGACCATCGCGCCAAGGTCCATTCCGGCGGCCTCGAAGATCGTCGCTGCGGTATCGTTGGAAACCCAGCCGTTCATCGCCGTCTGGTCCGACCCGTCGCCGCCTGTATCGGTATAGGCCTGCGCGCCCGTCCAGCCGCCTTCCACCACGTTCCAGCCATAGCTGGCGGCGAAATCCTCGTGCACGATCAGCGCGGCAGTCGCGCCCTGCCTTGCGGCTTCCTCGTACTTATAGGTCCAGCGGCCGTAATAGGTCATGGCGCGGCCACCGAATGTCCCCTCCAGATCGTCGGAGGCGAAATCAGGATCGTTGACGAGGATCAGCGCGGCCTTGCCCGTCATGTCCACGCCTTCGTAATCGTTCCAGCCGCGCTCGGGGGCGTTGATGCCATAACCCACGAACACCAGTTCACTGTTCGCGATGGTAGTGGCAGGCGTCTGCCGATAGCTTACGCCGACCCAGTCCGTGCCATGCTCGAAAGAATGATCGCCCACGCTCAGCGGTGCAAAATCGCTGCCGGTGATCTCTACCAGCGGCACCTGTTGCAGGTAGCTGTCGCCATTGCCCGGTTGCAGGCCAGCCGCCTGGAATTGCTGCACCAGATAGTCCACCGTCATTTGTCCGCCAGGCGTGCCCGGCTTGCGCCCCTCGAACGTGTCGGAAGCAAGGGTGCGAACGGTCTCCTGAACGGTCTGAAGCGAAATGGAGGCTTCTGGAACGCTATCGGGTGTACTGGCCGGGACGGTGGCGCAGGCGGCCAACGAAAGCATGGCGAGCGGGCTTGCGAAACGGAGCATGAACTTCCTTTCAGGCGAAATCATTGTTCCATTTGGCATTGGTGCGACCATGGGGCAAGCATCACGAGGGCTTGAAGCGGCCGAAGCAGGCGGGCAGGAGCAGGTGCGATGACAATTGACTGGCAATCCGCCCTCGATCGCGCCCGTGCGCACTCGCCTTTCCTCAGACGCGCGATGGACAATCGCGGCGAACTTGTAGCCCTGATGGCCGAGGGCAGGGGAGAGGAGGCACTCGCCCGCGCAAAGGCCGAGGGTGAGGGGGTGGACGATACCGGCGTGGCCTTGCGCCGCGAACGGCTTTCGCTGGCGCTGGTGCTGGCGGTGGGTGATCTTGCAGGCGCGTTCGATCTGACGCGCGTCATGACGCAGCTGTCAGGTTTCGCCGATCGCGCGCTGGACGCGGCCATGCTGGCTGTCGTGCAGCGGCGCGTGGACGGCGCGGACACCAGCGGCTTTACCGCGCTGGCGCTGGGAAAACAGGGGGCGGGTGAACTCAACTATTCTTCCGACATCGATCCCATACTGCTGTTCGATCCGGAGCGTCTGGCCCGGCGCGAGCGGGACGAACCGGGTGAAGCGGCGCAGCGCTATGCGCGACAACTGGTGGAACTTCTGGGCAAGGCTACGGGGGAGGGATACGTCCTGCGGGTGGACCTGCGACTGCGACCGGCCAGCGAAGTGTCGCCGCTGGCGATCCCTTTCAACGCCGCCATCTCGCATTACGAAAGCAGCGCGCTGGCCTGGGAGCGGGCGGCCTTTATCAGAGCGCGCGCCGCCGCAGGCGATGTCGCTGCCGGGGAGGAGTTTCTCGACGAGATACGCTCCTTCGTATGGCGACGCAGCCTGGATTTCACCGCCATCGAAGAAGTGCGCCGCCTGACCATGCGCATTCGAGAGGCGTACAAGGGTACGCGCGACGTTGGCCCCGGCTTCGATATCAAGAAAGGCCGCGGCGGCATTCGCGAGATCGAGTTCTACGCCCAGACGCACCAGCTGATCTACGGTGGACGCAATCCGGCTCTGCGCCAGCAGGGCACGCGCGCGGCACTGGATGCGCTGGCTGAAGCGCAGATCATCGGTAGCGAGGATGCCCGCGTACTGGGCGAAAGCTACGACGCCTTGCGCACCATAGAACACCGGTTACAGATGGTTGACGACCGGCAGACCCACGCGCTGCCCGATACTGCCGAAAAGCTGGATAACGTCGCGCAATTGCATGGTTTGCCCGATGGCGCGGATCTGATCGAAATGGTGCGCACGATCTGCGAACGGGTGGCGGCCCGATATGATGTTCTGCTGGGCGAGGATGAAGAGCAGACAAGAACCAACATCGCCGTACCTGCGCAATTCCGCGAGCGTTTCGAAGCGCGCACGGAGCATTGGCGCGGATCGCTGCGGGCTTTGCGTTCGACAGAGGCAAACAAGGCCTTCGACGACATCCGGGACGATCTGCTGGCGGCGCTGGCGGGCGCTCCCGATCCCGATCACGCCCTGGCGCGGTGGGAAACCCTGCTGGAACGGTTGCCGACGGCAATCAACCTGTTTCGCCTGTTCGAACAGCGCCCGGGTTTGCTCGACCGGGTGTTGCGCATTCTCACGCTGGCGCGTCCGCTGGCCGATGCACTGGCCCGGCGGACCGAATTGCTCGATGCGCTGATCGATCCCAATGCACTGGATCTGCCCGGGCCAATCGAAACGCTGGCCGAACGTATGCGGGCAAGCGAGGACAGCGATTACGAATCGCGCCTCGACCGATTGCGGCAGGTAGTGGGGGAGGAGCGTTTCGCCCTTGGCGCGCAGATGGTGGAGTGCCGCCACGATCCGCTGGAAATCGCGGAAGGGTTATGCCGCGTGGCAGAGGCTGCCGTGCAAACGGGGGCCGATGCGGCCATTGCCGATTTTCAAGCGAAGCACGGCACGATACCCGGAAGTGAACTCGTCATTCTCGGCCTGGGCCGCCTCGGCGGCGGCGCGCTGACCCATGCCTCTGATCTCGACGTGGTGTTCCTGTTCACCGATCCCGATGGAAGCCGCATCGAATCCGACGGAGCCCGGCCTCTCTCCACCGCGATTTACTACAATCGGCTGGCTGCAAGGGTGGTGGCAGCGCTCAGCGTACCGACCGCAGAGGGCGCGCTCTACGAGATCGATACGCGGCTTCGCCCACAAGGCGCGCAGGGACCGCTGGCTGTCGGTTTTCAATCTTTCGAACGCTACCAGCGTAGTACGGCGTGGACATGGGAACATATGGCACTGGCAAGGGCACGCCCGATCTACGGCACCGAGGCTGCTTGCGCGAAATTGGCCGACCTGATCCGCAAGGTGTTGTGCGAAACACGCGACCCGCAGCAGTTGAAGCAGGACGTGTTGGGCATGCGCGGCGAGATGCTGAAGGCAAAGCCGCCGCGCGGCCCGCTGGATGTAAAGCTGATGCGCGGCGGATTGATCGATTCCGAATTTCTCGTCCACTACCTGCAATTGCGCGACGGGCTTGGCCTCGATCCGGCTATGGAAAAGGCCATCGCGGCGCTGACGGGTGAGGGGTTGCTGCCTGAAGACTTTGCCGCGCATCACCTCGCCATCACGCGTTACCTCGTCGCTGTGCGACTGTTTGCACCCGATGGCACCGAGCCTGTCGAGGCGACGCGCGCGGTGCTGGCGCAGGCCTGTGCCGAAGATAGCTACAAGGCGCTGTTGCATTCACTTGCCCAGGCGCGGCAGGGAATTGCCGAGCAATGGACCAGACACTTTGACGAAACCCTGGAGATAGAAACATGAGCGAGCATAAGGCGGACCAATTGCCCGGCGAAGGCGACATGATGCCCGATGTGGCGATGGAAGCGACCGAAGGGAAAAGCGTGAAGCCATCGGACTTTCGCGGGCGCAAGCTAGTGCTGTTCTTCTACCCCAAGGATATGACGCCTGGATGCACGACCGAGAGCGTCGACTTCAGTAAGGCAAAGGACGAGTTCGAGGATGCTGGTACGGCGGTATTGGGCGTGTCGAAAGACGCTTACGCAAGGCACGAGAAATTCATCGCCAAACACGATCTTACCGTGCCGCTTGCGTCGGACCCTGAAGAAAACGGTCTTGCTGATGCGCTTGGCATCTGGACCGAGAAGAAGATGTACGGGAAAACCTTCATGGGCATGGTGCGCACTACCTATCTCGTGGATGCCGATGGCCGCATCGCGCGGGTCTGGCGCAAGGTAAAGGTGAAGGGCCATGTCCACGATGTTCTTAAGGCCGCGAGGGCACTTTGAAGTCTATGGCATGACCGATCTTTCCCAGGCGATCCGCGCAGCGTTGCTGACGGGCGACCAGCGCGACAAGGTGATGGCGACCCGCGCACTCGTGCGCGATTGGCGCAGGGGCAGACTTACCACCGTTTTCTCCACTCCAATGCCCGTGTTTCCCGCATGGCCGCAGGCGTTGAAGATACTGCCGCCCGGCCAGATGCCCAGGCGTGGCAAGGGCGGTTCTGCCCGCAACCGCATCGCGTTGTGGCACAGCCTCGCCCATATCGAATTCGTCGCGATCGACCTTGCACTGGATATCGTCGGCCGGTTCGGCGCAGAGATGGGCGATGTGTTTATTGCCGACTTCCTGAGCGTGGCGGGGGATGAGGCGATGCACTTCGCCCTGATCGAGCGGCACCTTTCCAGCATGGGAGCGGCCTATGGCGACCTGCCGGTCCATGACGGGTTGTGGCAATCCGCTGCAGATACCGCGCACGATGTGGAGGCCAGGCTGGCCATTGTGCCCATGGTGCTCGAAGCGCGGGGACTGGATGTGACACCGGCGACGCTGGAACGGGTCCGGTCGCAAGGCGATTCGCGAGGCGCGAAAATCTTGCAGCGAATCCTTGACGACGAAATTCGGCACGTCTCTGCGGGTGCAAGGCATTTTGACGAGCTTTGCCGCAGACGCAGCATAGGCCCGAAAAACCACTGGAAAATGTTAGTAAAACGTTACTTCCGGGGAACGTTGAAGCCACCATTCAACGACTCGGCGCGTCTTGCAGCCGGTCTGTCGCGCGATCTTTACGCTGGTATTGCCTAGTTAAGGAATCCCATCATACCTCACAATTATCGAGACGGCGGACGGTTCCGGGGGTCTCGGCAAAAACAGATGCGAAGCGCCGATTGGGCCAGCTCGCCGCAGACATTGTAGGGCGCTGAAAAGCGCCTGACGAAGCAAAAGGGATCGTATGCTCGTCAAGATCGCAACCATTCTCGCCTTGGGTACAGCGGCTGTTGCCAGCCCTGCCATGGCCAAGGAAGCGCCCGCTGCCGGCGTAATCAACACCGCCAACGTTGCGGATGCCCCGTTGGGCGGTGCCGATGAATTCAACGAGTTGTTCGCTAGTTGGGAAGTGCTGGAAGACGGTGGCCGCATCACTGCCGCTGGCGAGATCATCGCAGCGCCCCGTGTGACCGTCTCGGTTCCCTCGCGGATGCCGGTCGACGGCGTGAAGCTTACCAGTGCCTTCGGCATGCGCGATCACCCGATCCTGCGCCAGCGTCGCCGCCACAACGGTGTCGATCTTGCCGCGCCGACCGGCACACCGGTTTATGCGACGGCTGACGGGATGGTCGAAATGGCTCAGTATTACGGGTCTTACGGCAATTACGTGCAGATCGGTCACGGCGGCGATATGGAAACGCGCTACGCCCACCTTTCCAGCTATACCGTTCGTGATGGCGAGCAGGTTCGCAAAGGCGACCTGATCGGCTATGTCGGCTCCACCGGTCGCTCCACCGGCCCGCACCTCCACTATGAAGTGCGCGTATCGAGCGAACCTGTGAACCCCATCCCCTACATGGTGGCCCACAGCCTTGAAGCATCGGATGACGAGCAGGCTGCACGCGGCGGCCCCGAGTAAGGGAAACCTTCAAACAGTTTGAATTCGTGAAGCGGCTGCTAGGTTTCTAGCAGCCGTTTTGCCATGGCGCGTACTTCTGCGCCCATATCCTCACGCTGCAGTGCCAGTGCCAGTGTCGCTTCAACGAAACCCAGCTTGCTGCCGCAATCGAATCGCCGCCCCTCGAAGGTGACGGCATTAAAGGCTTGGGTGCCGATCATCTTCGCCATCGCATCAGTCAGCTGGATTTCTCCGCCCGCGCCCTTGCCCTGGTTCTCCAGCGTGCGCATGACCTCGGGCTGGAGGATGTAGCGGCCAGATACGATCTTGTTGGACGGCGCCTCGTCTACCGGCGGTTTTTCGACGAGGCCCTTCACCTCGGTAAGCGCGCCTCTGGCTTCCCCCGGATCGATCACGCCGTAGCTGGAAACCTCCTCGTGCGGCACTTCCAGGACGGAGATAAGGTTGCCGCCGACATCGTTATAGGCCTTCACCATCTGCGCCATGCAGCCAGGTTTACCCACCATCATTTCGTCCGGCAGGAGGATGGCGAAAGGTTCGTCCCCAACAATGGCGCGGGCGCACCAAATGGCGTGGCCAAGACCCAGCGGCACCTGCTGCCGCACGGTAATGATATCGCCCGGCGTGGCACGCGTCGCCTCCAGCACGCTCATGTCCTTGCCGCGTTCGTTCATCGTGCTTTCCAGCTCGAAAGCGACGTCGAAATGTTCGACGATGGCGGTCTTCCCGCGCCCGGTGACGAAGATCATCTGTTCGATCCCGGCCTCGCGCGCCTCGTCCACAGCGTACTGGATCAAGGGTCGATCGACGATCGGCAGCAGTTCCTTGGGGATTGCCTTGGTGGCCGGAAGGAAGCGTGTGCCCAGGCCAGCGACGGGAAATACAGCTTTGCGTATCGGTTTGCGTTCGGTCATGCCGGATTTGTGCAGCGCGGCGCGCTTGCGGTCAACCGTGATCCTTTTGCCATCAAAGCAGGATAGTTGCATTCTCGCGCAGAACTTTCCTGTGTTCCATGCGTTGAGCGGAAAAGGAAAGGATAACCCCTATGCTTATCAGACTCGCTGCACTCGGTGCCCTGGGTTACGCAGGATACCGCTATTACGAAAAGACTACGCGCAAGGACCAGAACGAGGCCTTCGCCCCCAATCAGGCAGGCGGATCGAACTTTCAGCAGATCCGTGATTCGGGGCCCGAGGCCATGGCCGACAAGCCCAAGAAAGACACCTGGGATGAGGTTGACGAGGAATCGGATGAATCGTTTCCGGCCAGTGATCCGCCAGCCAATTACTGATCAGTTTGATTACCGATCACACGCTGACGCAAGTCGGCGACCAGCCACAGCCTGATGGCAGTTGCGAGGCCGGGCGCAAGCTCGGCCTCGATACGTTCGGCGTCGATCTTTGCCACCAGTGCATTGACAGGCAAGCTGGCCCGTTCGGCGGCCTCTTGCAGCATGTCCCAGAACAATGGCTCGAGACTGATCGACGTCTTGTGTCCTGCAATTTCTATCGAGCGTTTGCGGGGGGGATGGTAGGGCGTGCTGGTCATTGCATCGGTCCGTAGCGCGATCGATGCCGGTTACGAACCTTCGAATACGAATTTTTTGGGGTAGCTGGGGCACCCCATGGCTCCTACCCATTAGCCATGGCCCACGGGTACGAGGTATTGTCCGACAAGGAGAAGGAGACGCTGCGGCTGATCCTGCACGGTCACGACGCGAAGTCCATGGCGCGAGAACTCACCCTTTCCGTTCACACTATCAATGAACGCCTCCGCAGTGCGCGTCGCAAGCTTGACGTTACCAGCAGCAAGGAAGCGGCGCGTCTGCTTTTCGAGGAAGAGGCGGGCACCCCCCAATTTGTTGGACACAAGAGTTTGGGGGATGAAGCTGGGCTGGAACAGGCAGACCTTCGAAACGACAGGTCAATTTCGGCCTGGGTCATTGGAGGTATCGCCATGCTTACGTTGGCAATCGCAATTGCAGTTTCGACACCCATCTTCATCGAAACAGACGAGAGGCCTGCCGTGGATGTGCAGAACGTGGAGGAGGCGGCCGAAGTCCAGGCTGCGGCACGAGATTTTCTATCCTTGGTGGATGAGAGAGACTGGGCGGGAAGTTTCGCCGCAACGTCTGAGGTATTTCAGTCGGCAAACACGGTGGAACAATGGGCGGAGGCATCGCGTCTGGTCTACGGTCCGTTAGGTGACTTGCGCGAACGGGGGGAGGCCACTGTCCGCTTCGTCAACGCGCCGCCAAGAGGTTATCGAGAGGTGTCATTCGTCTCTCGTTTCTCGAACCGAGAAGAGGTTACCGAGATTCTGACGTTAGAGAAGGAAGATGGCGTCTGGAAGGTTGTCGGGATCATGGTCAATTGAAGGGCGCGCCGGGGGCGGACACGCGGTCTGCCCCCGGCAATCCAGTCAATACATGTGCTGGCCACCGTTGATGCTGAGCGTGGAGCCGGTGACGAAGGCACCCTGTTCAGAAGCGAGGAAGCTAACGCCCCGTGCGATTTCGCTGGCCTGGCCAAGCCGGCCGACCGGGATCTTGGCAACGATCTTTTCCAGCACGTTCTCTGGCACGGCGGCCACCATGTCCGTATCAATATAGCCGGGCGCAATGGCGTTTACGGTGATACCGTAGCGCGCACCTTCCTGCGCCAGGGCCTTGGTAAAGCCGTGAATGCCGCTTTTCGCCGCGGCATAATTGACCTGCCCGTATTGCCCCGCCTGCCCATTGATGGAACCGATGTTGATAATACGACCCCACTTGCGGTCTTTCATCCCCGCGAAGGTGGCCTTGGCCATGTTGAAGCAGCCGCCAAGATTGGTGCGTATTACATCGTCCCATTCTTCATAGCTCATGCGCAGCAGCGTGCCGTCGCGGGTAATGCCCGCGTTGTTTACTACCACGTCGATCGGGCCAACATCTCCTGCAATCTTTTCGCAGGAGGCAAGCGTCGCCTCGTGATCGCCGACATCGAACTTGTAGGCGGGAATACTGGTCTCGTCGGTGAAGGCACGCGCCTTTTCATCGTTACCTGCATAGCTGGCGACAACGGTGAACCCATCCTCGCGCAGGGATTCGCAGACTGCGCGACCAATTCCGCGGGTGCCGCCGGTAACGATAGCTATGTGTGCCATTTCAATCTCTCCAGATGGTGGTTGTGTTTTGACATACGTTAGCCATCCGTTGTGACAGGCGCAAAACAAAACCCCGCCGAAGCGAGGTTGCGCTGCTTGATATATTTCAGCAAATCAGAAGCGGAACTGCGTGCCGATATAGACGGCCTGGCTGTCCTGCTGTTCCAGATCGGGCACCGGAACAAGATCGCGATCCTGCTCGTACCGCACGCCAGCGGTGATATCGAGATTGCGCGTCAGGCGGTAGCTGCCTGCCACATCCAGCATCTGGTCACTCAGGCTGCTGCCAGCGGTTGCCACGCTATCGGACGCGCGGTCTTCGTCCAGTTCGATACGGGCGGCGAACCGGCTCGGCTCGTCATTCGTCCTGCTAGGTGGAGCGAAATCGGAAAGATCGGGGATCTGCGCACGCGACAGGCTGCTGGAGAGATCCGGCGTCGCTGCCTTGCGCGACGATGCCGAAGCCTGCGCGAAGCTGGAATAGCCGCGAGCCAGGCCGAGATTGTAGCGCGTCGGCGCAACCCGCAGGCCCGCAACGCGATCGTTGCTGGCGCGCTGCGATCCAATCGAGTTGTTGGCAGCAAGCGCATCGGCCGTTTGTTGATCGACGCGGACGGCAACCGTTACCGAGCGTGCGCTGGACGATTTGTCAGTCCCGGCCGGTGTAAAACGCATCATGCGTGGATCGCCATGCTGCCGAGCGATGAATTCTGCCAGCCGCGGATCGGCATCGGCAGGCGTAAAGGAAACGAAGGTGTCGGGAACTTCGACGACGTTGGCGTTCGAAAGCGCGCCAAAGGCAAGGCCCGCGCTGGGAAGCGCGACGGCCAGCAGCAATGCAGACGCGCCGAACGCTGTCTTTCCTGCCAATCCTTTGCGCTTGTCAGTCATCTTGCCTCTATACCCCTGCTCTAATGGACTCTGGATGAACCACCGGGTTCCCCAATTGTCGCGAGTCGCGTTGAGCACTTCCTTGCTACGACCGAAATGCGACGAATTCCAGACATCGCTTTGCAACCGAATGCCTTTTTTCAAACTGTTGCAGCTTTTCCACAGGGTGCCCAGTCCATCTTCGCAGCATTAAGCGCGGGTTCACGGCGATTCGCGGCATTTGGACGCCTAAACCACGCTGCGTCTTGCCGCGGGCAACATGCCCGTTATAGAGGCTGACAGCTGCGACTTTTCGTGTTTACAGGACCAATGATGGCAATTTTCTCCGTTCGTAAAATCTCCCGCCAGTTTGCTGGTACCGCCATGTTGGGCGCGGCATCGCTTGCCCTTGCCGCTTGCGGGGGCGGTGACGATCAGCGCCTGCGCAGCGATCTTGCCGCGGCACAGGTCACTTCGATCGGTGTGAATTCCTATCTCTGGCGCGCCAGCCTGGACACCTTGTCGTTCATGCCGCTGACCCAGGCAGACAGTTCCGGCGGCGTGCTGGTAACGGACTGGTATGCCGATCCTGCCAACCCCAACGAGCGGGTGAAGGTATCGGTCGCAATTCTCGATCAGGATCTGCGCGCCGATGCGCTGCGCGTTGCTGCCAGCCGGCAGGTGCTACAGAACGGCACCTGGGTAGAGGCGCCCGTACAGGCCGCCACCGTACAACGGCTGGAAGATATCATCCTTACCAAGGCGCGCGATCTGCGACGTTCCGCCATCGGCTAAATTCCCCTGGGGGCACAAACCATGACTGCTGAACGATTCGATCCGTCCGTTGCCGACGGTCGCTGGCAAGTCGCGTGGGATGAAGCCAAGTGCTTCGAAGCCGACAGCGCCAGCGAGAAGCCCAAGACCTATGTGCTGGAGATGTTTCCCTATCCCAGCGGGCGCATCCATATAGGCCACGTGCGCAACTACACCATGGGTGACGTGCTGGCGCGCTATCACGCCATGCGTGGGCGCGAAGTGTTGCACCCGATGGGCTGGGATGCGTTCGGCATGCCGGCCGAAAACGCAGCGATGGAGAAGGGCGTCCATCCCGGCGGGTGGACCTACGACAATATCGCCACGATGAAGGGCCAGCTGAAACAACTTGGCTTCGCTCTCGATTGGAGCCGCGAGTTCGCAACTTGCGATCCCGAATACTACGGCCACGAACAAGCGCTGTTTATCGACCTGTTCGAGAACCACCTTGTCTATCGCAAGCAGGCAGAGGTGAACTGGGACCCCGTCGACATGACCGTGCTGGCGAACGAGCAGGTAATCGACGGCAAGGGCTGGCGTTCGGGTGTAGAGGTGGAGAAGCGCAAGCTGAACCAGTGGTTCCTGAAGATCACCGATTTCGCCGAAGATCTGCTGCATGGCCTCGGCAGCCTCGATGACTGGCCGCAAAAGGTGCGGCTGATGCAGGAAAACTGGATCGGCAAATCGCAAGGGTTGGAATTTTCTTTCGATCTTTCCAACGGCGACAAATTGCCGGTTTACACCACGCGGCCCGATACGATTTTCGGTGCAAGTTTCGTTGCCGTTGCTCCTGATCATCCGCTGGCACAGGGCGTTGCCACAAACAATTGCGAAGCGGCGAAGTTCATAGAGCGATGCAAGAAGGGAGGAACCACAGCGGCAGAGCTGGAAACGGCGGAAAAGCTCGGTTTTGATACTGGTATCGGGGCAAAGCACCCTTTCACGGGCAAGCATCTGCCCGTCTACATCGCCAATTTCGTTCTGATGGATTACGGTACCGGCGCCATCATGGCAGTTCCGGGGCACGACCAGCGCGACTTCGAATTTGCCAGCAAATATTCACTGCCCATTCCCCGCGTCGTCGCGCCCAGCGAGGACGAGGCGGCGAGGCCCTTCGATGGTGAGGCCGAGGCGGGCGAAGGTGTTCTGGTCAATTCAGACTTCCTCAATGGCATGGACGTGGAAGGCGCGAAGGCCGAGGTGATCGCCCGCGCTCAAAAGGGCGGCTGGGGCAAAGGCACGACCGTGTGGCGTCTGCGCGACTGGGGCGTTTCGCGCCAGCGTTACTGGGGCACCCCCATTCCCTTCATTCATTGCGAAACCTGCGGCGTGGTTCCGGTGCCGAAGGACCAGTTGCCGGTGAAGCTGCCGGAAGATGTGTCTTTCGAGCAGCCTGGCAATCCGCTGCTGCGCCATCCCACCTGGAAAGATACCACCTGCCCCAAATGCGGCAGTGCGGCCGAACGGGAAACCGACACGCTCGACACTTTCGTCAATTCCAGCTGGTATTTCCTGCGTTTTGCCAGCCAGCCGGCGGACAAGCCCTTCGACGCCGACGAAGTTGCGCAATGGTTACCGGTGGACCAATATATCGGCGGGGTGGAGCATGCGATCCTGCACTTGCTTTACGCCCGCTTCTGGACCCGAGCCCTGGCGCAGTGCGGCAAGCTGAAGGTGAAAGAGCCCTTCGCCTCGCTGTTCACCCAAGGCATGGTGACGCACGAAACCTACAGCCGTAAGGATGGCCCACGAGAGGTGTATTACACGCCTGCCGAGGTGGACCGTTCGAGCGATGGTGCGGTGCTGACAGCCGACGGCCAGCCGGTCGAGATCGGCAAGGTTATCAAGATGTCGAAGTCGAAGAAGAACGTCGTCGATCCCGAGGACATTATTCGTGACTACGGCGCTGACGCGGTGCGTTGGTTCATGCTGTCCGACAGCCCGCCCGAGCGGGACTTGCCATGGTCCGAGGCTGGTATCGAGGGATGCGGGCGCTTCGTCCAGCGTCTGTGGCGTTTGTTCAGCCAGTATGATGACGATGCCATAGGTGAGGACAAGAACCTTGCCCGCAAGACTCATCAGACCATTGCGGCGGTTGCCGAAGATATCGAGGCGCTGGCCTTCAACAAGGCCGTGGCGCGGATCTACGAACTCACCAGCGCGGCGGAAAAGGCAAAGCCTTCCGCTGATCGAAACCACGCCATCCGCTCGCTGCTGTTGGTGGCGTCTCCCATGATGCCGCACCTTGCCGAGGAAGGCTGGAGCAAAATGGGCGGCACCGGCCTCGTGGCCGAAGCGGACTGGCCAGAAGTCGACGAGACTTTGCTGGTGGAAGACGAGGTCACCATCGCCGTGCAGCACAAGGGCAAGCTGCGCGACACGCTGACCGCCCCTGCCGATGCATCGAAAGACGATCTGGAAGCGCTTGCACTCGCCAGCGAGAAGGTCCAGCGTTCGATCGATGGAGCGGAAATCAGAAAGGTGATCGTGGTGCCCGGCAGGCTGGTGAATATCGTCACATGACAGGCGTCGTCCGTCTTGGCCTGGCCCTTGCCGTACTCTCCCTGTCCGTTTCTGGATGCGGGCTCCAGCCGATCTATGCAGGCGGTGGAAACGGCTTTGTCGCGCGCGAACTCGCTGCCATTGATGTGCCCGCGATACCCGGCCGCGAGGGCTGGCTGGTGCACAATGAGCTGAACGATCGGCTGGGCCGCGGCGCTTCGGGCAGCACATCACAATACCGCCTCGACATCGTGCTGGACGACGATCTTGAAGGTCTAGGCTTGCTGACGGACGATACCATCGGCCGCCAGCGTCGCACCCTTCGCGCGCGATACCAGTTGGTAGATGTGGCGACGGGCACGATACTCGTCGATGCCACCGCCGGTTCCGACGCAGGTATCGATGTCGTGGGCTCCGAGTTTGCCACTATCGCAGCAGAGCAGACCGCGCTGGAAAACCTCGCGAAGGAAGTAGCCGACCAGATCGCCACCCGCGTAACCCGCACTCTTCGCGAAATGCGATGAGGCAGCGCCGATGAAGGCGACCCAGCGCGATTACGCGCAGGCTGCGCAGAAAGCGGGCAAGGCCTTGCGTATCTGCTTTTTCTGCGGTGCCGACGAGGCTGGCGCTTCCGCTGCTGCAAAGAAGATGATCGCCGCTCTGAATGACCCGGGTGAGCGGGTGGAGCTTTCCGGACAAGACCTGAAATCCGATCCTTCCCGGTTGCTTGACGAAGCGCGGTCCACCTCGCTGTTCGGAGATTCCCGCCATATCCTGGCGCGCGTATCGGGGGAGGATGCGCATGAGGCCATCAAGACTTACTGCGAGCTGGCCGACCGGGGCGATGCCGACGGCGCCTGGCCGATCTTCATCGTCGCCACTTCCGCCAGCGACAAGTCGCGCAGCGCCAAGCTGCTGATCAAGCGCGGAGACGCGCTGGTTGCCATGTTCTACCCCCCCGATCTGCGATCCGTGACCGCCGATGTGCGCGCCATGGCAGACGCGGCGGGCATGCGCCTCACCGGTAATCTGGCCGAGCGCATAGCCCATGCAGCAGGGATGGACGTGCGCCTTGCACAATCCGAGATCGACAAGCTCGCGCTCTTTCTCGATGCCTCGCCGCAATCGCCCAAGCAGGCGAACCCGGACGATTTCGACATGATCGGCGCTTCGACCGAAGAAGACGGGTTCATGCCGTTAGTAAATGCGGCACTGGGTGGAGAGGTGCGCAAGTTGCCAGCCGAACTGCGGCGGATGCGAGAGATATCATTGAACCCGGTTGCCGTTACGCTGGCGCTGGAAAGGCGAGCGGCGCAGCTTGCGCGGCTGGCGGCCAAGCTGCGCCCCGGCGACGACATGCAGCAATTCTTGAAATCGCAGGGCGTGTTTTTCCGCGAACATCGCGAGGTCGGCGACCAGCTGCAGCGCTGGAGTGGGGGGAAGCTGGAGCGGCTCGTCCCGCGACTGACGCAATTGCATCGTGCGCTTCTCGCAAACAGCCAGACGGCAGAATTGATCCTGGCGCAGGAACTGGCGCAGATTACACGCTACGCCGCCGTACGACGCTGAACATCGTGAAAATACGCTTTCTCATAACGACATAAATACGCGTTCTTACCGGGATGAGACGATCCATTGCGCGAGAGCCGAGTGCGCCACGTGGCGCAAGTGCAACCGTATTTCCTAAAACTGCAGTGTTCTAACGCAGTTGCGAAATGAATGGGGTGAACTTCCTAAAAAAGTCGTATAGGTACTTCTTCGTAATTGTATGCTGCAATTGTCGCGGCGCCTAAGGCAAAGGATTTGAAGTGGATCTGAGCCGAAGTGAGGCAGGCACGACGTACACCGAGAGGCCAGCAGATGTCGCGTTTGACACTGCAGATCTGGCCTCGCCCCGTATACTTCCGGTGGCGCCGCCCGATGGGCTGACTGGCTCGTTAGAGCGTAAGAGATTGCAACTCTATCTTATCCTGATTTTGGCCGACACAGCAATCCTGTTCGGGACTTTCATCGCGTCTACCGCGCTCTACTATGGCAATTCGATGACGCTGCCGCGCCTTGAGGGCGGCCTTATGCCAGCGTTCCTGTTGCTACCGATTTATCTTACCGTGGCCTTGTATAATGGAACCTATTCGCAATCCGGCCTGACAGATACGAACAAATCATTGTTCCGTATTCTAGCAGCGTTGCTGATTGGCGCTGCGCTCCTGAATTTTGTCGCGTTTTTTGCGAAGATGAATGCCGAATTCTCGCGCGTGATTTTTACAGCTGGCATCATCGGCGCGGCGATCTTGATGGCTTTGGTTCGAGTTGCGGTCTCGCTGTGGATCACCAAGCGCTGGGGACCGAAAGTTGTCAATCAGCTCGTCATTCATGCCGGCGGCCCTCAGTTCACACTACCTTACGCCTACCACATCGATGCGCAGATGCATGGTCTGACCCCGGACATGGATGATCCATCCCAACAGGATCGGCTGGCGAAATATCTGTGCAACATGGACGAGGTGATCATCAGCTGTGATGAAAACTCCCGTTTTCTATGGGCTGAAATGCTGAAGGGCTCGGGCCGCCATGGAGAGATAATCTCGGAATTCTCCAGAAAGATTGGGGCCTTGGGCGTGGTCCATCATGATGATGCCAATGTCAGTGGGCTCCTGGTTTCCGCCGGTCATCTTGGCATTCGCTCTCGTGCCCTAAAGCGCCTCTTCGACGTGATGATCTCTTCGGCGGCATTGCTGTTGCTAAGTCCTGTGATGGTTGCCGTGGCAATCGCCATCAAACTGTACGACGGCGGCCCGATCTTCTTTCATCAGCGCCGCGTGGGCAGGGGCAACAGGTTCTTCAATATCTACAAGTTTCGTTCGATGCGGGAATCAGATGCGAAAGGGGATCGTTCGGCGGCGAAAGATGACGACCGGATCACGCCGATCGGTCGGTTCATCCGTCGAACCAGCATCGATGAACTTCCGCAGCTGCTAAACGTCGTCAAAGGCGACATGAGCCATCCTTGCTGGATTATCCCTTGCGCAACCAGACGTTGCTTTGCGTCGCGGCTGTCCTAGTCGTCTTGCTGGCCAATCCCCGGAGAGCCGTGACATGATTGCGCGCGCACTGGTTCTCGTCTCTACATTGGTGGTCGCCGTAGTTGCGATCCTCGCGCAGCTTGATCAGCAATCGCGGCTGTCCCCCGCCTACGCGGCGATCGTTCCTGATAGTTTCAGCGGTAACGCGGCACGCGAGCGTAGCAGGATTGCCCTCAAACTAGGCGAAGGCCAGCGCGCCGAGGATGCGGCGCGGGTGCAGGTTTCGCTCAGACCGATGCCGGCAGAAAGCCTTTCCATCCTTGCCCTCGCAGCCGTGCAGGCTGGCGATATCGAGATGGCACGCGATGCATTGGGCGCGGCAAGCCAGCGTGGATGGCGAGAGCCGGTATCCCAGCTGGCGAGCGGCCAGTCGGCCCTCGAACAGGGCCAATATGCCATCGTCGCGCAGCGCATACATGCGCTACTTGCCACCGGACGATTCACCGAACCCGCTCACGCATTGTTGGCGCAACTTGTTGCGACGCCACAGGGTCGCGCAGCTTTTGCCGAGCAATTGGCTGGCTCGGGACGCTGGCGAAACGGACTGCTCACATCCGCTTACGATTCTGTCGAGCCGGCAGATTGGGCACAAACCCTGGCGCTGGCGCAGCAGCGCGGCGCTACATTCGAACGTGCGCAACTGGAGAGCCTCGTTAAAAGATACCGGCGTGACGGGAGGGAAGAGGACATCGCGCTCTTCTGGCCAGAAAACTGACTGGTTCGCCAATCGTCAGGCTACCAAACAAGGCCCTCAGTCGATGCGGCCGCTTTTCAGCAAATCATCGAAATGTTCGATAGTCTTGGTCAAGCCTTCGCGAAGAGGCGTCTTCGGTTTCCAGCCTGCGAGTTGTGACTGCGCCAGCGAGATATCGGGTTGCCGTTGTTTCGGATCATCCTGGGGCAATGGTTCGCGCACCAGTTCGGATTTCGAATTGGTAATCTCGAGGACGAGATCGGCCAGTTCGATCATAGAGAATTCATTCGGATTGCCGAGATTGAGCGGCCCGGTGAAGGCCGCCTCAGTGCCCATGAACCGAACGAAACCGTCGATCAGATCATCCACGTAGCAAAAGGAGCGCGTCTGCTGGCCATCGCCGTAGATGGTAATCGGATCACCGCGCAGGGCCTGCATGATGAAATTGGAAACCACGCGTCCGTCCTGCGGGTGCATGCGTGGCCCATAGGTGTTAAAGATGCGCGCTACCTTGATCTCCAGCGCGTGCTGACGGTGGTAGTCGAAAAACAGCGTTTCCGCACAACGCTTACCCTCGTCATAGCAGGAGCGGATACCGATCGGATTGACGTTCCCCCAGTAACTCTCGGGCTGAGGATGTACCGAGGGATCGCCGTAAACCTCGGAAGTGGAGGCCTGGAAGATGCGCGCATTCGTGCGTTTTGCCAGCCCCAGCATGTTGATGGCGCCATGCACACTCGTCTTCGTGGTTTGCACAGGATCGTGTTGATAATAAATCGGCGAGGCGGGGCAGGCAAGATTGTAGATCTGGCCGACCTCTATGTAGAGCGGGAAAGTGACATCGTGACGCAGCAGTTCGAACTGCGGATTGCCGTGCAGATGATCGATATTTGCGTGATTGCCGGTAAAGAAATTGTCCACGCAAAGCACATGCGCACCATCGGCAATCAGCCGATCGCAAAGATGCGAGCCGAGGAAGCCAGCCCCTCCTGTTACCAGTATACTTTCGCGGCCGTAAACCAACGTAATCCCTTCTTACTCGCCGAGTCCAGCGAAGCTCAATTGCTCTCAGGAACGGCAAAAGTGCCCGAAACCCGGCCCTGTTGCCCGCTAGCCGCGTTGCCCGCGCCATCTACGCTGGAAAGCCCCGAATTCAGATCGATAACCAAGCGACCGCCATCCAGCGTATCGCTGCCGCGGCGAAGGGCGACATTGCCCGACATGACGATCACACGGCGATTGAAATCATACACTGCAGTGCTGCCGCTGGCGCGTTCGCTACCACGTACGACAGTAACACCCCCGGTCGCGTCGATCCGCTGGATGCGCAGCGATCCTGAATCGGAATAGGCCACGGTAGTGCGTGCGGCGGTCAAGCGCAGATCGCCCTGGGTTATGACGACATCACCTGACAGGACGACCCGGTTTTGCCGATCCTGCAATTCGATCCGATCCGCGGCATAGTTGACTGGCTGGTTGGAATTGAACGCGGCGATGGATTGCGCACCGGCAACCGACCCGAAAGACAATGCAACGATCGCGCCTGCCAGCAGCCCTCCTGCCAATCCGCGCGCGGCAAGATTCCTGAGCGAGGGGTACCGAATGGAATTTTGGGCAGTTGGCTTCATTGTCGGCTCCATCATTACATTTCGGTTGGCAGGCGCAGGCGGCCGGGCACCATGCGCAGCCGGGCATTGCCGATAAGGGCAAAGCTGCGCTCTTCAAGGTCCGCGCGCATGGCATTTGCGGAGAATGTGCCTGCCGGGATGGCGCCGTTCACCTGTCCATCGCCCACCAAAGTGCGACTGGGCAAGTCTATGGTCACATTGCGCGCTACGAACTCGTAACCGTCCGCCGCTGTAAAGCGCACGATACCGGGAATACCCATCTGCTCGTCATCGATTTCGTATACGCCGCGCGGTGCAGTCAACAGGGCAGGGCCGCCCGACAGCACGATGCGCGCGGTCAAATCCTGCAGTTGCACCAGCGGAACCGTGTTACTCTGCTGGACAGCTTCGCGCGCGACCAGCGAAAACGGGCGGCCTTCGCCATCCTGCCCGCGGTACATCGCGTTATCCACGCGCATCCTGTCATCGGCGACGGCAACCTTGTTGCGATCCAGCAGAAAGCTGATTTCGCCACGAGGAGAAAGCGGGGTAATCAGCATCATCGCCGCGATCACGCCCACCAGCGCGGGCAGGCCGACCGCCAGCAGACGCACGACCCTGTCGTGCGAACTGCCCGGAGCGGCGAATACCTGGCGCCTGTTGCGCATCCTGTCGGCGGCTTTGGTCATGCAGTTTGTTTAACGCCCGAGATCATGACTCGTGGCTGAAAATGTCCTTGTCTGCCCAACCGGCAATATCGAGCCGCGCACGGGCGGGGAGAAAATCGTAACAAGCCTGCGCCAGTTCCAACCGGTCTTCGCGCTTCAACCGCTCGATCAGTATTTCACGCAAGCGATGGAGATAGCGCACATCTGACGCGGCATATTCGCGCTGCGCATCGTTGAGAGAGGGCGCGCCCCAGTCGCTGGATTGCTGCTGCTTCGACATGCTTTCGCCCAGCAGTTCTTCCGTCAAGTTCTTCAGCCCGTGGCGATCGGTGTAAGTTCGCGTCATCTTGCTGGCGATCTTGGTACAGAAAACGGGCGCTGCCACCACGCCGAGGTAATATTCGATCGCCGCCAAATCGAAGCGGGCGAAATGGTAGATCTTCACACGCGCCGGATCTGCCAGAACCGCCTTCAGATTGGGCGCATCGTAATTGCTGCCCTTGGCAAAGCGCACCAGGTGCTCGTCACCTTGCCCGTCGCTGATCTGCACCACGCACAGTCTGTCGCGCGGGGTAATCAGGCCCATGGTTTCGGTATCGACGGCAACCGGGCCATCGGCGAGAATGCCTGCGGGCAGGTCTTCTTCATGAAAATGTACTGTCATTGTCCGATCGCCTTAGTCGGATTGAGGATGGGAGGGAAGGGGCTCACTGGCACTGTTTGGGCCAAGCTCTTATCGCATCACAAAGGGAAGGCGAGAGACGCATGAGAGATTCGATACCCGACGAATGGGCGCCTGTGCTGGCTGATGCCCTCGATAAGCCGCAGGCGCGTCAGTTGAGCGACTGGCTGGGCGCGCAGGAGGATGCAGGCGAGGTGGTCTATCCGCCGCGAGACAGCCGTTTTCGCGCGCTGGAGCTGACGCCGCCGGACGCCGTGCGCGTGGTGATCCTGGGGCAAGACCCGTACCATGGGCCGGGGCAAGCTCACGGTCTCAGTTTTTCCGTACCCGAAGGCGTGCCGCCACCGCCATCGCTGAAAAATATCTGTCTCTTATACACATCTCCGAGCCCACGAGACTAGGCATGATCTCG
>OJBY01000280.1_pt1 | contig 31324 bp, 29 predicted proteins | sample 1591731 | NCBI WGS metagenome assembly OJBY01 (sample SAMN05416837, study PRJEB24817) | seawater metagenome | isolation source: Sea water | place: Canada:Atlantic | collected 2013-07
TCTACACTATCCTCTTCGTCGGCAGCGTCAGATGTGTATAAGAGACAGGTCTTCGGCATCGACACCTAAGACAAACTCCAGGCGGCGCTCAGGATTGGTGGTGTAGTTCAAGATCACGCCCTTAAACACTTGGGCGTTTGGAATCCTCAGGTGGTTACCATCCATGGTCATGAGCACAGTTGCGCGCGTGGTGAGCCGGATCACGATCCCCTCGCGCTCATCAATCACCACATGGTCACCGCCGCGAAAAGGCTGGCGCAGACTAAGCATGATCGAGGCGATATAGTTCTCCATGGTGTCACGCACCGCAAAACCAATCGCAATCCCCAGCACCCCAGCACCGCCAAGCAGCGTGCCCAAAAGCGCTGCCGCTCCCACCAAAGACAGTCCGACTACCAAGGCGACGATCACTGAGATCACCAGGATAATTTGCGAGATCAGTGCAGCTAAAAAGGAATTGGGCGCAAGCTTGGTGATCAGTTTTCGCCGTGAGATAAACCACCCAAGCGCAATGATCAGCGCCGATATGATCAGCGCCAGCGCAACCAGCGGCAAAGCCCTAAGGGTGCGGCTCGACATATCCTGCAGGCTTTCAACCACCGGGGAGATGTTGTCTTGGACCTTGAGCGTGCGATCAATCTCATCGCGGACTGCAACCACGCCGGCTACTCGCTCAGCAACTCCGAGTGCTTGCTGAGCTTGGGCGGAGTTAGGGGCCGCGCCAACCAAGGTCACCACCCCGCCATCGACCACTGCACTGATCTGGTTGGATGAGTCTAATTCAGACAAGATCCCGTTGATGCGCTCCTCGATTTGCAAGTCGCTGCCCGCACTGGTTTCAACCGCGATCGATTCAGCCACTGCACCCGTGCCCGCCTCCTCAGCGGCAAAACTTACCGTGCTGAGCAGCAAACCAACAACCAACCAGAACCTTGACCACATAACCGCCATTCCCGAACGCAAAATCTCACCTTACCCGCGCGCTCGCAGACTGTGTAGGTGTGCTTTGTCTAATTTGCTAAACTTGGACCAAATCCATAGGAAGCCGGTCCATGTCACAGCTGATTTCATCTGCCATAGACGCTGAACGCTTGATTGGCGGTAAGTGGAAAATGGCCATCTTGGCTGCCCTGATCGAGGCGCATGAGACCTCAACCGATTCGGATCAATCAGCTGCGCTCAGGTTCAACGAGCTTAAAAGGCTGATCCCTGAGCTGACTCAGCGCATGCTCTCGATCCAGCTCAAATCCTTAGAAGCCGACGGACTGATTGAGCGCAAAGTCTTTGCTGTGGTGCCCCCCAAAGTGGAGTATCGCTTGAGCGAAAAGGGGGTTAAGCTCAACCCCCTGATCAAACAGCTCGGTGCGTGGGCGGCTGGCGTAAGCCACTCTTAATCACCTCGACAAAAGCGTTAAATCAATAAATCAATGATCAGCGCCGAACTCGGTTGACTCACTCAGCCCTTAGTTGCAAAAACCCTAACAAAACACCTGCATCCCCGTGCGACCTGACTCAGGCAGACCGCTAAGCTTGTGTTTTATCTGTATGCGGAGTTTGCCGATGAGATCCTTAGCCCTGTTGTGCACGGCGCTGCTATCTGCAGCCTGCTCAGACGGCACCGCCAATCCCAGCATGGGGGCTGGGGGAGAATCAGGAGCTGTCCAAACCGCTTTGCAATCAAGCCCCTCAGATGTGAGCTCGATCTCCAGCCAACCCACTTTTGACATCGAGTCAGACAAAGGATCTCAGCTTATTGCTCAGCCTGTGAGCAGTTTATCAGAACCATGGGCCATGAGCTTTTTACCGAGCGGTGATTTGCTGGTGACGCAAAAAACCGGAGAGCTTGAGCTGCTTAAGCTCAGCGGCCCGCAAGCAGGAGAAAAACTCACCGTCAGCGGCACGCCTAAAGTCGCTTATGGCGGTCAGGGCGGTTTAGGCGATGTCGTGGTTGATCCGGATTTCGCTCAAAACTCGCTGATCTGGCTCTCCTATATCCAATCAAGCGGCGGCAAATATGGCGCGGTGGTGATCAAAGCCAAGCTTGAAACGGGCGAGCAGCCCAAATTAACTCAGATTCAAAAGATTTGGGAGCAAACACCGCTCATGAGTGGTCAGGGTCACTACTCTCACCGGATTGCTGTTGGTCCTGCTGGAACCGAACACGCAGGATATGTCTTCATCACCTCAGGTGACCGTCAGGAACAAACCCCAGCACAAAACTTCACCGGCAATCTGGGTAAAGTGATTCGCCTGAAAACGGACGGCAGTGTCCCAAGCGACAACCCTTGGCAAGACAAAGGCGATGTGGCACGTCAGTTTTATAGCATGGGTCACCGCAACCTGTTGGGCATAGACTTTGATGCATCAGGATCTTTGTGGTCTCACGAGATGGGACCTCGCCATGGCGATGAGCTTAACCGAATCTTGGCTGGCGAAAACTACGGCTGGCCAGTAGTTTCAAACGGCGATAACTACTCGGGCGTGCCCATACCGGATCACAGCACTCGCCCAGAATTTGAAAAACCCAAAGTGTTTTGGGTCCCAGCGATTTCACCGGCAGGCTTTAGTATCTATCAAGGCGCAATCAAAGATTGGCAGGGCAGCGCCTTTATCGGCGGGCTCTCAAGTCAAGCACTCATCGAAGTGAGCATGAGTGACACTCAGGAAAAACAGCGCTACGAGTGGGGCTCTCGGGTTCGCGAAGTGGAAACCGGAGCCGATGGCGCACTTTGGGTGCTTGAGGATGGATCAGAGGCACGCTTGCTTAAGCTTACGCCCAAATCGACCTCATAACTTGACGCCTTGGCCAGACTCAATCCTGGAAGACATTTTGCCTAAAGCTGCTTTGTATACCAGCGCGGAGCTCTGTCAGACATATAACCCTAACAAAACACCCATTCTGTTATTGGCCTAGCTATTTTAGGGTATCTATTCAGAATTTAAGGATAAATTTATGCGACTCATTTCTACCCCTATGATCAAGAAGCTTTGTGCGTCTGCTGCAGTATTGGCTCTGTCTAGTACCGCTTTTGCTGCAGAGTGGAAAATCGATGAAAACCACACCAACGCCCGCTTTGCTGTTGATCACTTTGGCACCAGCACCAACATGGGTGCATTTACCAACATCACCGGCGTCGCCACGTTCGATGAAACCACCAAGCAAGGGTTTGTGGGTCTAACGATCCCCGTGGCCAAACTTGAAACCGGTATCGAGAAGTTTGACGAGCACTTGCTCTCGGCTGACTTTTTTGACGCAGCTAAGTATCCCAGCATCTTTTTTAACTCAACCACTTGGAACACCGTGGTCGATCCAGCTACCGGTCAGACTCGTCTGATGAGTATCGATGGCAAGCTTAAGATCAAAGGGGTTGAGCGTCCGGTCACCCTAGACGTGGTTCGCTTCAACTGCTATGACTCACCCTTGTTCAAAGGTTCTCGAGTTTGCGGCGGTGATCTGAGCACCAACATCAAGCGCTCGGACTATGGCATCGACAAATACTCAGACGTCGCTGCGATGGATAACGTTAAGCTCATCATCCAAGTCGAAGCCGTGAAAAAAGACTTCTACGACGACGTCTGGAAGCCTGGCCAAACCAACAAACCCGGTGCCAACTAAGCTATAGCCAAATGCCCGCCATGGTAGGCATTGTATAAAAATCATTAAAACCCAGCCGATGTGCTGGGTTTTTTTAGATCTTTAATCAGACAAAGATCAGCGCTGAGCGCTAACCCCTGTATGGGCTTACAGTTTTGGCATTTATCTTCAAGCGCGGCAGAGCGATAATACCGCCCAGTTTTGCGCCGAGGCCGCTCATGTTAGAAGAATTTCACCTTAAAATCCGCCGCATGTCCCTAAAAGACTACCCTCAGATCAAAGAGCTGATGGATAAAGTCTTTGGCGATTTGGGCGGGGCTTGGGAAAAACACACCATCTCCAAACTCATCAAAGACTTCCCTGATGGGCAGTTGGTGCTGATTGATCACGAGCGCCTGATCGGCATGGCGCTCACCGTGAAAGTGGACTACAAGCGCTTCAGTAACCCGCACACATACGACGATCTGATCGGTGCACGTGAAACTTTGATCAACGACGATGAGGGCGACGCGCTTTACGGCCTTGACGCTTTGATCGACCCTGAGTATCGCGGGCACCGTCTGGGGCGAAGGCTTTATGACGCTCGTAAAGAGCTGGCTCGCCAGCTTAATCTGCGCGGCATGCTGACCGGCGGACGCCTGCCAGGTTTCTCTAAAGCTGGTGAGATGACGCCTGAAGAGTACATCGAGCAAGTCACCGCACGCGAGATTTATGATCCGACGCTGTCATTTCAACTAGCAAACGGCTTTGTAGTGAAGCGCGTACTGCACAAGTATTTGCCTGAAGATGAAAAGTCCAAAGGCTATGCGGCGCTACTTGAGTGGTCAAACATCCACTTTGAGATTCAGTCCTTCAAACCGAGCAACGTCAAGTCCTTGGTTCGGGTGGGCGGTATCCAGTGGCAAATGCGCGAAGTGAGCTCGATTGAGGAGCTCTTGCAGCAGGTCGAGTACTTTGTCGATGTGCTGGCTGATTACAACTCCGACTTTGCGGTGCTGCCAGAGTTTTTCAATGCAGCGCTCATGGGACTGTGTGACTCTACCGATCAGAACATCGCGATCCGCTTTTTGGCCGATTACACCGAGCGCATGGTCAGCGAGATGAGTCACATGGCGGTGAGTTACAACATCAACATCGTCGCCGGCTCCATGCCGATGCTGCGCGATGAGACACTTTATAACGCCACTTACCTTTGCCGCCGCGACGGCACGGTTGAAGAGCAGCTCAAAGTGCATATCACTCCGCATGAGAAAAATGCCTGGGTGATCCAGGGCGGTGACAAGGTTCGGGTGTTCGACACGGATTCGGGTCGGATCGGCGTGCTGATTTGCTATGACGTGGAGTTCCCCGAGCTTAGCCGCCTCATGGCACTTGATGACATGGACATCTTGTTCGTGCCTTTTTGGACCGACACCAAAAACGCCTACCTCAGGGTTCGCCACTGCGCGCAAGCCCGTGCGATTGAAAACGAGTGCTACGTGATGATTTGCGGATCGGTGGGTAACTTACCTCAGGTTGAGTCGCTCGACATCCAGTACGCCCAAAGCGCAGTGTTCTCGCCCTCTGACTTTGTGTTTCCGCATGACGCGATCATGGCGGAAACCACGCCAAACACCGAGATGATCTTTTTCAGTGATCTGGACATGAAAAAACTGCGTCACGTTCGCGCTGAAGGGTCGGTTAGAAACCTAACCGATCGCCGTGACGATATCTTTAGTTTGCGCTGGAAACCCAATCACGCGCCGGACTAACTAAGGTGGGCATTTTGAGTCAAATGTCAGCGGATCAGCTTCTCGGAGTTGATCCGTTTTTTTATATTTTCAATTTGAGCCTTTAATCAGGCAGCGCCCTTAAATTGAGCTGGCGTCACCAAAAAGCACTTACCTAAGGAAACTTGTAACCCTGAGCAATCAGTGTCGATGAGCTTTTTGAAACAACTGAGTTACCTTGATAACTAAAACCTGTTAAATCCGCTACTGCGTGCTCACAGATAAATCAGATGAGATTTCGTTAAATGGCAGGTAGAGCAGTAACAGTAAGTAACTGCCAACAATTTACAATACAGGAGAAACACCATGTTTCGTTGGGCTATTATTTTTGCAGTGATCGCACTGATCGCAAGTTTACTGGGTTTTGGCGGCGTTGCCGGTCTGTCAGCCAACTTTGCTTATATCTTCATCGTGATTGCCATCATCTTGGCTATCGTGGCGTTTGTGTCACGCAAAGTCTGATTATGCCGGGCAAGCTACGGTTTGCCCTGTATGATTAAAAAGGACGCTTAAGCGTCCTTTTTTAAAAACTAAAATTTGTCACGTCGCTTGCGAACATCTAACGAGGCTCAACCATACATGCTCAAAAGTTTTTCAAAACTGCTGCTTAAACTGATCGTCGCTTTGGTGGTGATCGCTCTCATCGCAGTAGCTGGGCTATGGCTCTACCTTAAGTTTTCCCCGCAAACTGGCGCTACCCCAAGTGAGGATCAGCTCAAGACTTATCAGAGTTTAGAAAACCACGATGGTGATCACTTTGTTAACCTTGACGGGGTGGAAGAACCAGAGGAAACCACCGACTCTCGGACCCGCGATCGCGATAGGTGGAAGCGGCTGTGGGGTGTGGCCACGCGCAGCGCAGAAAACGTCAAGCCGCCCGCATCGCTTGGCGCTAACTCAGTTGATTTTGCGCGGGCGATCGCCGCTGATCCTGCTAACGCCACCGATCAAATCCGCGTGACTTGGCTGGGTCACTCAGCAGCCCTAGCCAGCATGGATGGGGTGAGCCTGTTATTTGATCCGATGTTTGGCAAGTACGCATCTCCGATCCCCGGCGTGATTGAGCGCTTCGAGGGGTCGTTGCCAGACAACATCGATGAGTTGCCAGCGGTCGATGTGGTCATGATCTCTCACGATCACTATGACCACTTAGATTATGGCTCGATCAAGCGCTTCGATAGCCGTATCGGGCACTATGTCGTCCCGCTGGGCTTAGGCGCCCACTTGCGCGGGTGGGGCGTTGACCCCAACAAGATCACCGAGCTTAACTGGTGGGATCAGGTGCAGATCAAGGGTCTGGATATCGTGCTGACCCCGTCACTGCACAGCTCTGGCCGCACGCTAGGCAATCAAAAGTCGACCTTGTGGGGTGGGTTTGCGGTGCTGGGTCAGACGCGAAAACTGTTCTTTAGCGGGGATACTGGCTATGGTGGGCATTTTGCTCGAATTGGCGAGCGCTTGGGGCCGTTTGATCTGGCGCTGATTGAAGATGGTCAGTACAACGAGCTTTGGCTCAAGCACCACATGCTGCCGGAGCAGTCCTATCAGGCCGCGGTAGATTTGAAGGCAAAGCAGATGCTGCCGATTCACTGGGGCGGGTTTGTGCTCTCGACCCACCCATGGAATCAGCCGCCAGAGCGGCTCATGGCTGCCAGAGAAAAAGCGCTGGCCTCGAAGGTTGAGCTAGGAGTTTCTATGCCTGAGATCATCACCCCTGAGATTGGACGCACGTTTAACGCGCCTGCCGACAAACCCCAGTACCCTTGGTGGCTAAAAGTCACCATGGACGATTTGGTTGAAGCCCAGCCATAAACCCACAAAAAGGTAAGGATACCGCCACAGTGCCAAAAACCGACAAGCGAAAAAGTCTCACCCAAAAACTGCTCAAGATAGCGGGGTTCGCGGTAGGGTCGATCGCTTTGACGCTAGCGATCGTGGCGGTGGCTTTTTGGATTTACAGCAAACAAGCTCCACAGTTTGGCGCGGAGGTTGACGCTGAGGCTCGCGGTTTCACCACTCTGTCCAACTATGGCGATGAAGATATAAACCACTTCATCAACACCTATGAAACCCCAGATGCTTCAAATCCACCAAAGTTGATCCGAACCCTGTGGAACCTAGTAGCACGTTCCGATGAGACCAACCCTGACCAAAGTTTGGCTGCAAGGCCTTTGGACATACCTCTTGCCACCCAAAGCGACTTTGCTATCACTTGGCTGTCTCACTCCAGCCTATTGCTCAGGCAAGGCAGCAAAACCTTACTCATTGATCCAGTGTTCTCGGATCACGCCTCTCCGTTTAGCTGGCTAGTAAAGCGCTTTGCTGGGTCACTTCCCAAGGGTGTGTTTGATCTTCCCAAAGTCGATGCCGTGCTGATCACTCACGATCACTATGACCACTTAGATTACGACACCATCAAGCAAATTGACTCGATCGTCGGTCATTACATCGTTCCGCTTGGCGTAGGCGAGCACTTGGCCCAGTGGGGCGTCGCGCCCAATCGCATCACTGAGCTGAACTGGTGGCAAAGTACTGATCTTGAAGGGCTAGATATCACCCTGACTCCGGCTTTTCACTCATCGGGTCGCACACTGGAGGGCTCAAAGTCGACACTTTGGGGCGGGTTTGCTGTCCGCTCAAGCACCCAAAATGTCTTCTTTAGCGGCGATTCCGCCTATACCCCGCACTTCAAAGAAATTGGCGATCGCCTGGGCCCCTTTGATGTTGCGATGATTGAATGCGGCCAGTACAACACTGCCTTCCCCACCTATCACATGCTGCCTGAGCGCACCTACCAAGCCGCACAAGACGTCAAAGCCGCGAGACTCTTGCCGATTCACTGGGGTGGTTTTGCTCTGTCTTCTCATGGCTGGGCAGAACCCGTCGTCAAATTGCTGGAAGTCAAAGGCAGTACTGAGGTGCTGACCCCGCAGATCGGCACTACCTTTGATCTGTCCGAGCCGCTGCCGCAAACCCCGTGGTGGACTGATATCAAGACTGGCTCGTGAAGGTTTGAACCTATGATCAGCAGCGGCTAACTCGAGTCAGTCAAGACTTGAGGCATCTTGAGCTCAGGTGTCACATAGCTGTCAACAATCCGTAAGCCTCATGTCACTTAAGACCCTTAATCTGATCTGTGTGTTCTGTTAATCACAGGTAAAGGGTATTGATTGCCGCGCTTGGTTTCATGGTTGTATTGGGGTTACTGGTTTTAGCACTTTGGGTGCACTCGATCACCAGCCCCAAATTTGGCAACTTAACCCCTTGGCGCCAACAACCCGGCCGTCCTAAACCCCTGCCGAAAGACTCCGATCACTTCTTCGCTGGCCGCTTTCACAACTTATCTGCTCATCAGCACAACACTCAACCACGCCTTCAGCGCATGATAAAAGGTGTACTGGGTCGTCACAGCCTCGCAAGGCCACCTAAGCTCAGCGCCCTAGCCGCCGACTTTGGCCATGCCAAGCCTGCTCAAATCAACCGAAAAGCCCAGCCAAAGCTCACTTGGCTAGGCCACTCAAGCGTGCTCATGAGTACCGAGAAGCAGCGCGTGCTCTTTGACCCAGTGTTTGGAGCCCACGCCTCTCCTTTTAAGCCTTTTGCACGGCGCTTTGCTGGATCACTGATCCCTAACCTCGCTCAGCTCCCCTGCATCGATGTCGTGCTGATCAGCCACGACCACTACGACCACCTCGACTTTGCCACCATCCGCCGCTTTGACCATCGATTTAAACATTATGTCGTCCCGCTTGGGGTGGGCGCGCACCTGATCCGATTTGGCGTGAAACCCACCAAGATCACTGAGCTGGATTGGTGGCAACAAACTCACATCGGAGCATTGAAAGTGACGCTGACCCCCGCGCATCACAGCTCAGGTCGCTCGATCATCCATCAAAAAAGCTCGCTATGGGGCGGGTTTGCGGTGCAAAGCAGTGATTCAAATGTCTTCTTTAGCGGAGATAGCGGCTATGGTGGGCATTTTGCTCAAATTGGCGAGCGCTTGGGTCCGTTTGATCTGGCCATGATCGAGTGCGGTCAGTACCACTCGCTTTGGCCAACCCACCACATGCTGCCAAGCCAAAGCGTGCAAGCGGCGCTGGATGTCAAAGCAGACGCCGCTTTGCCGATCCACTGGGGCGCGTTTGCGCTGGCCGCGCATGCTTGGGATGAGCCGGTTGAGTGGTTCTGCCTTGCTGCAGCAGAGGCGAACCTCAGCACCCTGACACCTCAGATCGGTCAGGCGGTTGAGTTTGGATCAAGCACTTACCCTTGGTGGCGAGGCGTCAGCTCCCTCGCCATAGACGCCCGCGGCGAGCACAGTGCTGCACCGCTAAAGAGCAACTGATCAAATCAACTGGGCGCGTATCAGCCAAGCACGATCAAGTCAGGATTAAGTGCTGATGGCTCAACTGGCCAAAAACATAAATTAATAAAAAGGCTCATATAAACCACCTTATCTTCTGGTTGGCACGTGAATTGCTTGGGATTAATCAAATAACCCCAGGAGCCACCATTGACCACACTCTCCAAATACGCGGCGCTCAGTCTGTGCGCGCTCACCCTTAGCATCGCAGGCTGCAGCAAAAAACCAGAAAAAACTGCAGAAACTGAGCCAGCTGCTAAAACCGCAAGTGCTCCCGGTGCCGACATGCTCGCCAAGCTCGACAGCAGTTTGCCTAAAGCGGAAAAAGCGGAGTTGACCTTTGGTTTCATCAAATTGACCGACATGGCCCCGCTCGCCATCGCTTACGAGAAAGGCTACTTTGAAGACGAAGGCCTGTTTGTCACCTTGGCTGCTCAAGCCAACTGGAAAGTACTGCTTAACGGTGTGATCGACGGAACGTTGGACGGCGCGCACATGCTCGCCGGTCAGCCTTTGGCCGCCACCATCGGTTATGGCACCAAAGCGGACATCATCACCCCGTTTTCTATGGACCTAAATGGCAACGGGATCACCGTCTCAAACGCGGTTTGGGCCGACATGAAAACCAACATACCCAAAGGTGCCGATGGCAAGCCGGTTCACCCGATCAGCGCCTCAGCGCTTAAACCAGTAGTGGAAAAGTACAAGTCTGAAGGTAAAGCTTTCAAGATGGGCATGGTGTTTCCGGTTTCCACACACAACTATGAACTTCGCTACTGGCTGGCAGCTGGTGGTCTAAATCCCGGTTACTACGCACCTGATAAAGGCGACAGCTCAGGCACGCTCAAAGCTGACGTGCTGCTCTCAGTGACTCCGCCGCCGCAGATGCCAGCCACCATGGAGTCAGGCACCATCGACGGTTACTGTGTGGGCGAGCCTTGGAACCAGCAGGCTGTATTTAAAGGCATCGGCGTGCCGGTGATCACCGATTATGAGATCTGGAAAAATAACCCCGAAAAAGTCTTTGGTATCACCAAAGAGTTTGCTGAAGCCAACCCCGCCACCACCGCGCGCCTAACCCGCGCTCTGATCCGCGCCGCGCGCTGGTTAGACGAGGGCAACAACGCAAACCGCATGGAGGCCGTTGAGATCCTGTCTCGCCCTGAGTATGTCGGCGCAGATCAAGAGGTGATCGCCAACTCCATGACCGGCACCTTTGAGTATGAAAAAGGCGATAAGCGCGAAGTCCCTGACTTCAACGTGTTCTTCCGCTACAACGCCACCTACCCCTACTACTCAGACGCGATCTGGTACCTAACTCAGATGCGCCGCTGGGGTCAGATCAGCGAAACCAAGCCAGACAGCTGGTACAAAGAAACTGCAGCTCAAGTTTATCGCCCTGACATCTATGCGACCGCAGCACAGTCACTCATCGATACCGGTATGTTTGAGGCTAGCGAGTTTCCGGATCTAAAAACCGAAACCGGTTTCAAGCCTGAGCAAAGCGAGTTCATCGACGGGATCAGTTTTGACGGTTCAGCACCTAACGCTTACTTGAAAAAGTTCTCGATCGGTTATCAATAATCGAGCCGAGCTCACTCACGGAGCCGCTTAACTGCGGCTCTGCTGGGTTTAACCCCTTTTGCCTCGGTTTAGGCAAGCGCCTAAACCCATCTCCACTCAACTTCAGGAGCCATGATGGGACTCACCGCTGATACGGACACCACCCTCACCGCCCGATTCAAGGCCGGACTCTTATCCACCCGAACCATGAGCATCGTCTTGCCCATCGTTGGTGTGATAGTCTTTTTACTTTTATGGGCCGGTACAGCCACTCAGATCGACACCTCGCTTGGCAAGTTTCCCGGGCCCGCCCAAACCCTTGATCAGGCAGGATCCTTGATCACCGAACACCGCGCTGAGCGCGCCAAAGCTGACGACTTCTACTTTCGCCAAGAAGAGCGCACCAAAGCCCGGCTAATTTCAAACCCTGATTATGTGCCGGTCGAGCGCGCCTACACTGGCAAAGAGACATTTTTTGATCAGATCGTCACCAGCCTGATCACGGTGCTTTGCGGGTTCTTGCTGGCGGCGCTGATCGCAGTGCCGCTGGGGATCGCGCTCGGCATCAACTCAGGGCTGCGCATGGCGATCAACCCGATCATCCAGATCTTTCGCCCGGTGTCGCCCTTGGCCTGGCTGCCCTTGATCACCATGGTGGTCAGCGCGGTTTACGTGAGCGACGACCCGCTGGTGCCCAAAGCTTTCTTGAATTCCATGTTCACCGTGACGCTATGCTGCCTGTGGCCCATGCTGATCAACACCGCGGTGGGCGTGGCATCGGTGCCAGAAGATTTGAAAAATGTCGCCCGCGTCATCCGCCTACCAACGCTTCCCTTTGTCACTAAAGTGGTGATCCCATCAGCGATCCCGATGATCTTTACCGGCATGCGCTTGTCACTGGGCATCGCCTGGATGGTGCTGATCGCCGCCGAGATGCTCGCGCAAAGCCCCGGGCTTGGCAAGTTCGTCTGGGATGAATTCCAAAACGGCAGCTCAAACTCCCTCGCCCGGATCATGGTGGCGGTGCTGGTGATCGGCATCATCGGTTTTATCTTGGATCGGATCATGCTGCTGCTGCAAAACAAAGTGTCGTGGGAGAAAAACGCCGCGACGACTTAAGTTTAAGCCAACCCTAAGATCACGCGTGGATGAGGTGCAGATCGAGCTAATCACGACTGCACCAAAACCACTCAAGAGACATAGAGGGATGACATTTTTCTAACTTTTAAGGACACACCATGAGCGCACTACTGCAAATCACTGGCGTCGACATGCACTTTGCCACCCCCAAGGGCGTGTTTAAGGCACTGAACAACATCAATCTGAACATCAATAAAGGCGAGTTTGTCTCCTTTATCGGTCACTCTGGCTGCGGCAAGTCCACAATCCTAAACATCGTCGCAGGTCTGTATCAGGCCACCAGCGGCGGGGTGATCCTCGGCACCAAAGAAGTGCACGAGCCGGGGCCCGACCGCGCGATCGTGTTTCAAAATCACTCACTGCTGCCGTGGCTGACCGCTTACGAGAACGTCGAGATCGCGGTGAAACAAGTGTTTAAGGGCAAGAAAAGCAAGTCTGAGATCAAAGAGTGGTGCGAGCACAACTTAAAACTGGTGCACATGGACCACGCCATGCATAAACGCCCCGATGAGATCTCAGGCGGTATGAAGCAGCGCGTCGGTATCGCCCGCGCGCTTGCCATGCAGCCAGAAGTGCTGCTCATGGATGAACCCTTTGGCGCGCTCGACGCCCTGACCCGCGCGCACATGCAGGACTCGCTCATGGAGATCCAGGCGGAGCTCAACAACACCGTGATCATGATTACCCACGACGTCGATGAGGCAGTGCTTTTGTCCGATCGGATCGTCATGCTCACCAACGGCCCCGACGCGACGATCGGGGAGATCCTTGAGATCACCCTGCCGCGTCCGCGCAACCGCGTGGCGCTGGCTAACGATCCTGAGTACAACCGCATGCGCTCCTCGGTGCTTGAGTTTTTGTACGAAAAACAGCGCAAACACTGAGTTTTACGCGCTGATTAGCCGGACGAGTTCCGGTTTTTTTACGCCTGTATTTAATCAAATGCCACCGGATCAGGGAAATTGATCGGTTTTACTTAATCATGGTTTCAAGATAACCCTGAGCTGATCGCTGTATTAATTAAATGATAATCGTTATCATCTGTTTATCCAGTAACCGATGACGATACCCAGATGACCAAGACACTAACCTTTGCCGCACTGCACTTCACCGTCGCCTTTTCGGTGGCATACCTGCTGACTGGTAGTTTGTTGATCGGCGGCCTCATGGCGCTGATTGAACCGGCGATCAATACCGTGGTGTTTTTCTTTCATGAAAAAGCTTGGGTTCGCTACGAGCGCAACAAAACCGCGGACGGTGCTGAGGCTGCGCCAGCAAACACAGTAAAAGTGGCGCACGCAGGCTGCCTGCACGGACGCCTGTTTGAAAAACTGAGCGCGAAGGCTTGAGGGGATTTGCTAGTGGCGGCATTTTGCTAAAGCACTCGCCGGTTTAACCCTGAGTCAGCCTGCTTTGCTACAATACGCTCACCCTTGCCCGTGAGAGTTAACGTGACCCAAACCGCCACCCCCACTATAAAATCTGAACGCATCTTGATCCTGGATTTTGGCTCGCAGTACTCACAGCTGATCGCGCGCCGGGTGCGCGAAGCCGGCGTGTTTTGCGAGATGTACCCCTGGGACATCGAGACCTCAAGGATCAGCGAGTTTGAGGCGGACGGGGTAATCCTATCGGGCGGGCCAGAGAGCGTGCACGCAAGCGACGCCCCCAAGATCAACGCAGCGGTCTTTGGGCTGGGTATCCCTGTTTTAGGGATCTGCTACGGCATGCAGGCCATGGCCTCGCACTTCGGCGGTCAAGTGCAAGCGAGCGACGTACACGAGTTCGGGGCAGCCAAGATCGAGGTCAAAGGCGGGGCGCTGCTGAGCGGGCTGTCAATCGAGCCTAACCTCGATGTCTGGATGAGCCACGGCGATAAAGTGGTTGAGCTGCCGGCCGGGTTTGAAGTGAGCGCTGCGACGCCAAGTTGCCCCATCGCCGCGATGAGCCGCGAGTCCGATCACTTGTACGGTCTGCAGTTTCACCCCGAAGTCACCCACACTCCTCAGGGTGAGGCGCTGATCGGGCGCTTTGTCCATGAGATCTGCGGGCTAGGTCACGCGTGGAACTCAGAAAACATCATCGAGCTGCGCGTGCAGCAGATGCGCGAGCAAATCGGCAATGATCAAGTGCTTTTGGGCTTGTCAGGCGGGGTGGACTCCTCGGTGGTGGCGGCGCTCTTGCATGAGGCGATCGGGGATCAGTTGACCTGCGTGTTTGTCGACAATGGCCTGCTGCGTCTAAATGAGGGCGACGATGTCATGCGGATCTTTGCCAAGAACCTCGGGGTCAAGGTGATCCGTGTCGACGCCGAGGATCAGTTCTTGGGGGCTTTAGCGGGACTTAGCGACCCTGAGGATAAGCGCAAGGCAATCGGTAAAACCTTTATCGATGTGTTCGCTCAAGCCGCACGCGATGTCTCAAAAGGCTCAGACGGCAAAAAAGTGAAGTGGCTAGCCCAAGGCACGATCTACCCCGACGTGATCGAGTCGGCCAAGTCTCACCAAGGCAAAGCGCATGTGATCAAGTCGCACCATAACGTCGGCGGCCTGCCGGACGATCTGGACTTTGATCTGGTCGAGCCACTGCGTGATCTGTTTAAGGATGAAGTACGCAAATTGGGTGTGGCGCTGGGACTCCCGCGCGATATGATCTACCGTCATCCATTTCCAGGGCCGGGGCTTGGCGTGCGGATCTTGGGGGAAGTCAAAAAAGAATACGCCGATATCTTAAGGCGTGCCGATGATATCTTCATGCAGGAGCTGCGCGCTTTTGACTGGTACGACAAAACCGCGCAGGCGTTTGCCGTGTTCCAGCCGGTCAAGTCGGTCGGTGTGGTCGGCGATGGCCGCCGCTACGCTTGGGTGATCGCGCTGCGGGCAGTTGAGACCATCGACTTTATGACCGCGCGCTTTGCCCACCTCCCCTACGATCTGATCGAGACGGTATCGAACCGGATCATGAACGAAATCAAAGAGGTGTCCCGCGTGACTTATGACGTATCAAGTAAGCCGCCAGCGACGATTGAGTGGGAGTGAGGGTTGGTTAAGTGGGGGCGAAATGTCCTCGCTTACCACCTTTTGATTCAATTCCACGAAAAATTAGTCTCCCGCCTTTACCCACCCTCATTAACCTGACATGAACTATCGTCCCGAGATAGACGGACTCAGAGCGCTGGCTGTGTTGCCGGTGATCCTGTTTCATGCAGGTTTTGCCGGTTTCAGCGGTGGGTTTGTTGGGGTCGATATCTTTTTTGTGATCAGTGGCTACCTGATCACCAGCATCATCTATGCCGATTTGGTTAAACAGCGCTTTAGCTTGAGCCACTTTTACGAGCGGCGAGCGCGGCGTATCTTACCGGCTCTCTACCTAGTGACATTTTGCTGCTTGCCTGTCGCTTGGCTCACCCTTGGCCCCATACAGATGAAGGAGCTCTGTGAGAGCCTGATCGGGGTGGCCACTTTCTCATCCAACTTCACCTTTAAAGACCAGAGCGACTACTTCAGGACCGCCTCAGAGTTAAAGCCCCTGCTGCACACCTGGAGTTTGGCGGTTGAGGAGCAGTTCTACCTATTGTTTCCGCTATTGCTGCTGCTGGTTAAGCGCTTTAGGACGAAAACCATACTCGCGCTCTTAAGCGGGTTATTTTTGATCAGTTTGAGCTTCGCGCTGGTTGAGGTTGGCCGTGATCCGGATACGGCTTTTTTCATGTTGCACACTAGGGCTTGGGAGCTGTTGGTGGGCAGCCTACTGGCACTGGGTTTACCAGGACTCAAGCCCTTGAAGTCCGAGCCTAGGTTGAGTGAGTGGCTAGGCTGGCTAGGGCTCGCGATGATCGGGGTGTCGGTCTTTGTCTTTGACGAGACCACCAAGACGCCGGGTCTGCCCATGTTGCTGCCCACCCTTGGAGCTGCGCTGATTATCGGGTTTAGCTCGCCCAGCACTCAGGTTGGGCGACTGCTGAGCTTGAAGCCAGTTGTCTGGGTCGGCTTGATCAGTTACAGCGCTTATCTGTGGCACCAGCCCCTGTTTGCCTTTGCACGGATCGTGCTAGGTGAACCAGCGCTGTGGGTGTTTGGAGTGCTTTCTGCACTGACTCTGGTGCTGGCTCAGCTCACGCGCACCTTCATCGAGACCCCCTGCCGCTCGCCCCGCATTCCAGGCCGCGACCTCATGATTGGTTTTTTGGTGATCGCCTTGCTGCTGGTGAGCTTTGGATGGCTCGGCAAAAAACAGGGCGGCTACACTGAGCGCTTACCTGAGCTAAGCTCGGTCATGGCTGAACTGCAGATGCCCACCAACCAAAGCGGCTGGTGCTTCTTTGACATCAACTCCAAACAGCAAAACTTAGCAGTGGGTGAAGCAGGTTTACAGTGCTCAATTGGCGCGAAACCCGCTGCCAATCAGCCAACAAAACGCGGTCTGCTCTTTGGCGATTCTTTTGCCGGACACTTGGAGCCGATGTGGGATTTAGCGGCATTTAACAGCGGCTTGAGCGTGCATAGCGTCACCACCAACTGGTGTTATCCAAGTCTGGACGACGCTTTCACTGGCCCACCTGCCAGCAAGCCTTTTGAGCAGTGTCTGTTTAACCGCAATTACCTAAATGACAATCTTTCAAGCTACGATTTTTACGTATTGGCCGGTCACTGGCGTGACGTACTGGATAAAAACCAGCTGGCTGATGTGCTTGCGCTAATCAAAGCCTTAGCCAAGAGCGGTAAGCCCGTGCTGATCATGGCGGCACCTAAGCAGTTTGACAACAACGTACTTCAGGACTACCAACAAGACCTCATGCTGGGTAGACAATTTTTGGCGCCTACTAACCCTACGAAAGATAAGTTAACGCTACTGGCAAACCAAAAATTATCAGTGTTTTCTGAGCGTTTTAACAACGTGAGCTTTATCGCCCGTGATCAGCTTTACCAAGTTCAGGGCAACCCCTCTGATCTGACAGCAAGAGGCATACCCTATAGTTTGGAGGGCACTCACTTGAGTATCTATGGCTCTAAAGCGGCAGCGCCCAATCTCATACAGGCTCCCGCCTTTAAAAACCTGATCAGCGAGTTAAATCAACCCCACTCCCAGCTGCCGCAATAGGCGCGTAATCAGCTAAGTAGAAAAACCATAAAGACGCAGCAAAATGCTTCCAAGTCACGGGTACCAACCAACTCACCAAATTCAGGGTCTTGGGTCACACCAAGATCAACTAAATTCCTAAATACGATAATCGACTCACTCAGATTTGAATTAGGGTTAATTGGTATCAAGATCCACAAAATCAGCTCAATCAGTACTCGATACTGGCGATACCCCATCAAAACTTATTGAAAGTGATTCGCATTAAGCGATCAAACCTTATGAAGATAAAACTTGCATAGGGGTATCAACTTAAGCGGGCGATTAACCCTAAATACAAATATCAAACAATCCACAATCTCCATTTATAAGTAAGGCTTTGAGCCGCATGAATTTAAAAGATTGATCCGAACTGGATAGCCCACGAACTGAGTACCGTTGGTGTTTGATTCGATTGATTGTACCAATCAGACTGATATCAAAGAGTTAAGTAAGCTTTATCTCAGTTTTTTAAGTAAGGCAAAAACCAAAGAGGATTATTGAACGATTGTTCTTCTCTCGTTTATCATGATCGCAGTGGTTACCGATTAAACTAGAGAAAAGCATCGGGTTTATGGCGCCACTCTAGCTGTACTTTTTATCTGTTAAAAAACTCAATAAACAGATACTATGTCGCCACTAATTAATACTAAGGGGAAGTTATGAAAAGCTACGAAGAACTTAAAGCTGAGATGGAAGAACTCGAAGGCAAGATGGTTGAAGCCAAAAAGCATGAGCGTGCTGAAGCACTTAAAGAAGTGAGAAACCTGTGCAAGACTTACGGTTTCACTCATGGGATGCTGAAAAACTACTTGTCTGAAGGCAGACCCAGAAAGCCAAAGCAGTAAGCAGTATCAAAAAACCAGCTTCAAGCTGGTTTTTTTACGCCACTGGATAGCCTCACAAAGGAACGAGCCGCGCATCGCATCCAGCACATCAGGCTAAAACCGCAAAGCATTAGAGTGGATGTCGATAAGGCTAACCGCCGTTAAACTGCATATCCCTATCTAGTAAAAATCAGCACAAAACCCTCACGAGGATAGGTTTCCAGCTATTCCCACCAAGCTTGCGCACTACTCGATAACAACAAATTTGAACCGCGCGAGTTTGCATCCACTAATCGATAAATATAAAGCTTAGCCAAATTCAATCTGGGGCACTCAATTAGCTGGTACATCCATGTGTCTAAAGGTGATGCTAGGCAGCTTTTGTTCAAACTTATATCGGGTTTTACTGGGTTGCTTAATCGGTGAGTACCAGAACTCATAGAGCAACCAGCTGATCAGTTGCAGCAGCACAAGCGCTGTCGCAAACGCGGATTGATCCGCAGCGATGATCACCGCAGCAAAAACCAGCGATGCGATCAGCGTGGCTCTGGTATCTAAAGAAAACCGGAATATTTGATATTGCTCAGACTTCAGCTGCACGGCTAGCGTCATCAAACAGCAAACCGCAGCAATCAGCCAGCTGACGTCTAAAAACCAAGCGCTCAGCATCAGTGAAAAAGTGGCGCCAAAAGCGCTCATGGCCAACCAAACCATAGGGAAGATAGATCGAATCATACTCAAGCCGCCTGTGTCATTTAATTCAGGCGGCATAGTAAACAATCATTCACTTATCAGTCATATAGTCGATAGATGGTCCCATCGGAACAATCTGATTTGGGTTAATCATGGTGTGACTGAAGTAATAGTGCGTCTGAATATGCCCAAAATCGACGGTTTCATAAATTCCGCTTTTTTGAAAAATGTCACGAACGTACCGCGCCATCTGGGGGTAGTCCTCAATCCGCTGACGGTTGCACTTAAAGTGCCCGTGATAAACCGCATCAAAACGAATCAAGGTGGTAAATAAGCGAATATCGGCCTCGGTCAGCTCATCGCCACAAAGATACCGGCTAGTACATAAAATTCCCTCTACCCAATCAAGCGCTGCCCAAAGCTCGGTGTAGTGCAGCTCGTAAACTTCCTGCTTGGTAGCAAAACCGGTTTTATAGACGCCGTTATTGATGTCGCCGTAAACACGGGCATTTATCTCATCAATCTTGTCCTGCAGCGCCTCAGGGGAGTAGTCAGTGGTGTTACCGGTGATCTCGTTAAACGCGGTGTTAAAGATGCGGATGATCTCACTCGACTCGTTGTTGACGATGGTGCTGGTGCGCGTATCCCACAAAACCGGGACGGTCACCCGCCCCGTATAGTCACTTTGGGCTTTTAGGTACACCTCATACAGATAATCCAGCTCCCCAAGTGGGTTGTCGTGAGTTACGTCACTAAACTCCCAACCATGCTCCAGCATCTTGGGATCAACAACACTCACCGAGATATGCTCATCTAACTCCTTAAGTTTTCGCATGATCAGGGTTCGGTGCGCCCACGGGCAGGCCAAAGACACAAACAGGTGGTAGCGCCCGCTTTGCGCCTTTAAAGCTTTTTGCCCATCTGGACCCGGCTCGCCATCCGGCGTGATCCAGTCGTGAAACTCAGTGGCTTCACGCTTAAAAGAGCCGTCCTCGGTGTCATACCACTTGTCCTGCCACGTCCCATTGACCAGTAAACCCATGACCTCACCCTAAATTAGCAAAATGACCACCATGGTAACTGCCTGCCTGACTTGCTGCGCATCGCTTCGTTTAGGCTCTGTAGGCTTTTGGCTAAATCGCGCTTGAGTCAAGCTGAGCGCGCGCTTAGCTGCGCTATCATGAGTGCTTAATTTATGGATCGACCAACATGACCCCATGGATCTACTTAAGTCTGGCCGCTGTGTTTGAAGTGGTGTTTGCCTACACCATGAAAGCCTCCAAAGGCTTCACGGTCCTCGCGCCTAGTGTCGCAACCGCGGTGGCAGCCACCGGTGGGATCGTGTTTTTAACGCTTGCGCTCAAATCACTTCCGGTCAGTCTGGCTTATCCTTTATGGGTGGGCGCTGGCATGATCGGCTCGGTGCTGCTTGGCGCTTGGTTTTTTGGTGAGAGCCTAACCCTGATCAAGGTTTTGTGTGTTGGGCTGATCCTGCTTGGGGTGATTGGGCTCAAACTCACCAGCGCTTGAGGTGGGTATTTATGATTGATCTAACCCTCCTCACCTAACGGTGGCTGAGTTCACACGAGCGAGCTGATGGCCTGCGTTTTTTTGAGCCTCGCCAAGTCTAATCTGGTCAATCGCAAGTCACACAAACCAATCACCCTTTTGGTTACTAACGCCTGTCCAGATGGCTACGCCCGGGTCATAGGGGATCGGTTTTGCTCTGAGTAGATGACTCAAGGGTGGACATTTTTCAGCTTCAAGCAAGCCCTAACACCGCCTTAAGCCTTCATCGCTTAGTTGGTTTGCCAAAAAACACGCCAGGTTACTAAGGGCAAACCCGCAAACGCCAGGTAGCTGGGTATGATTTAGTTTGTCTACACTACACGAGCGCCCATGAACACCGCCCAAGCCCTGATCAAAAGCCTAGAAGACCACGGCATCAAATACCTCTTTGGTGTGCCCGGAGAGGAAAACCTAGACGTGCTTGAGGCGCTCAAAGGCTCAAGTATCGAGTTTACTTTGACCCGTCATGAGCAGGCAGCAGCCTTTATCGCCGCCACCATAGGGCGGTTAACCGGGGTGCCTGCGGTAGCGCTATCTACTTTGGGTCCTGGCGCCACCAACCTGATGACTGGGGTCGCCTATGCTCAGCTGGGCGCCATGCCGCTGATCCTCTTGACCGGACAAAAACCGATACGCCACTCAAAACAGGGCGAGTTTCAGCTGCTTGATGTTGTCGATATGATGACCCCGATCACCAAGTACTCAAAAACTCTGGTAGAGGGTTCTTTAGTTCCCGCTCACGTCCGCGAGATGGTGCGCCTAGCAACCGAGGAGCGCCCGGGGGCGGTGCACCTGGAGCTGCCAGAAGATATAGCTGGTGAGGAGATCAACTACCAGCCGCTGCCCAGCTCAAACGTGCGTCGCCCAGTCGCCGATAAAGCCTCGATCACTCGCGTGGTTGAGCTGATTAAAAGCGCCAAAAAGCCCATCATCATCGTCGGGTCGGGCGCTAATCGTAAGCGCACCTCTAAACAGCTCACTAAGTTCGTGCAGCGCTATGGCATACCCTTTGTGCCCACGCAGATGGGCAAAGGCGTGATCTCTGAGGATCTGCCGCAGTACGCGGGCAGCGCCGCGCTATCTAGCGATGATTTTGTTCACGATACGATCAATCAGGCGGATCTGGTGATCAATATTGGGCATGACATGGTAGAGAAACCGCCCTTTATCATGACGGGTCGCCGCGAAGTGGTGCACATCAACTTTGACTCAGCCGAAGTCGGCTCGATCTACTATCCGCAAACCGAGGTGGTAGGGGATATCGCTAACGCGATCTGGCGAATCTCCGAGGGGCTTGAAGATGCAGACTTAAGTCAACTCGACACGCAGTTTCACATGCCTGCTAGAACTCAGCTAGAGCAGACATTTGACAAGCAGTTAAAAGCAGCAACCACGCTCACCCCGCAGCAACTGGTCACCACGACCCGAAAAGTGCTGCCAAACGACGGGATCGTGGCGCTGGATAACGGCATGTACAAGATCTGGTTCGCCCGCCACTTCACCGCGCGCGAGGAAAACACGCTACTGCTCGATAACGCGCTGGCAACCATGGGCGCAGGCCTGCCCTCGGCGATGGGCGCAAAAGTGGTCTACCCCGATCGTAAAGTGATCGCGGTCTGCGGCGATGGCGGTTTCATGATGGGCTCCCAAGAGCTGGAAACCGCGGTGCGCATGAAGCTGGATCTGGTGGTGGTGATCCTAAACGACGCCTGCTACCAGATGATTCGCTGGAAACAAGAGCGCATGCAAATGGATGAGTGGGGCCTTGAATTTGGTAACCCGGACTTCAAAAAACTCGCCGAATCCTTTGGTGCGCACGGTCACACCGCCCGCAGTATCGAGGAGTACGAACAGATGCTGAGCGAGGCACTCGCGGCGGGCGGGGTACACGTGATCGACACCGCGATTGACTACGAACACAGCTTAAGAGATTTAGAGGAGCGGGGTTAAATGTCTGTGTTTTCAGGCATAACCTCCCCAAAAAAACCCGCTTAGAGCGGGTTTTTTTGACCATCCCATTGCTCAAGTTTTTCATGAGCAGTAGCGTGAGCGGCTCTCGATCAGATCAACTGACCTGCTGAAAACCTCACGGCAGAGCTATAAAACCGAGCGACTTTAAAGTCAATCAGACTGATTTCGCTTAGGGTTATCGGATTGGCACACTACTTGCAATCTTGGGCTGAAACAAACGCAATGGGCGTTTGAAGTCAACCACAGGAACCGCAGTATGTCTTATATCGAACCGGGCGAATTTGCCAAAAAGATGGTCGACTCAGGTGAGTCTAAAGTTTATATGTCTACTAAAGATGCGTTTATCCGCGCCTATATGGCGGGAGCCATCTTGGGTTTGGCGGCGATCTTTGCGATCACGGTCGCCATGCAGACCGGCTCGGCGCTGGTGGGCGCCATGCTGTTTCCGGTGGGCTTTATCATGCTCTACCTCATGAAGTTTGACTTGCTCACCGGTGTGTTTACTCTGGTTCCGCTGGCCTATCTGGATAAACGCGCCGGCGTCACCCTCCCTCAAGTGCTGCGTAACTGGGGATTGGTGTTTCTTGGGAACCTTGCCGGCGCCTTGACGGTGGCATTTTTGATGTCATTTATCTTAACTTACGGCTACAGCATAGACGGCGGCGAGATTGCGGCCAAAGTCGCTAGCATCGGTGAATCGCGTACGGTTGGCTACCAGTCTCACGGCGTCATGGGCTGGCTGACGATTTTCTTCCGCGGCGTCATGTGCAACTGGATGGTCTCGATGGGCGTGGTCGGTGCCATGATCTCAACCTCAGCAACCTCCAAGATCATCGCCATGTGGATGCCGGTCATGCTCTTCTTTTTCATGGGCTTTGAACACTCGATCGTCAACATGTTCCTCTTCCCCTTCTCAATGATCATGGGCGGCGACTTCACCGTCACCGACTACCTGCTGTGGAACGAGTTACCAACCGTACTTGGCAACCTGGTTGGCGGGTTCTTGCTGGTTGGTCTGCCGCTGTACTACACCCACGTTAAAACTGGCGCTGAGCGCGTACTGGTCTGATGGGTTTAGGCGCGGCTGGTCGCAAGCCAGACGCGCCTCAAAATCCCTACTTTAAAACCCCTTACTTTTTAATTGATAAAACACCGTTAGGTGTTACCCCCAGGAGTGGTTATGAACAAAGAACAAATGAGTGATCTGATCGTCAGTGCAAAAACCCAAAAGTCGATGACTTGGAATCAAATGGGTGAGGCGGTTGGCGTCTCCCCGACTTGGCTTGCCTCAGCTTGCCTCGGCATGAGCAGTGTTAAAGAGCCTGTGGCTCAAAAGATCGCCGATTTGCTCGATCTGGGCGCTGACGTGGTGCAGGCACTCATGGTCTACCCAACCAAAGAGTGGGATAAAGCGATCCCAAATGACCCCTTGATCTACCGCCTCTATGAAGTGGTTGGCGTCTACGGCGAAACCCTCAAGTCGGTGATCCAAGAACAGTTTGGCGATGGAATCATGAGTGCAATCGACTTCTCGATGGATGTTGAAAAAGAAGAAGACCCCAAAGGCGACCGTGTGGTGATCACCATGAACGGTAAGTTTTTGCCTTATAAAAGCTGGTAAGCCTCTGCCCTACAAAAGCTGTAATTTTTTCTTAATCGCACAGAGCGCCTGATCAGGCGCTCTTTTTTGACAAATGCCGTCTATGGCTGCTGAGCGCCATCTCGCAGCTAGCCGTCCATCCAAACATCGCCCACCTCAAACTTAAGCTTGCGGTTAACTTGAGCTTAAAGCGTGGATGGCATTTGTTGATCAGGCCCTGTGGCCTTGGCACCTTAATTGTATGATCGGTAGTGCAAACCTGCTGATACGGCCTGCCAACCCAGACGCTCAATCACTGATGGGGTCAAACAGCGGATCTGGTTTTGATGAGCCTGATATCGCTTGGTTGCAAAGCGATTTGGAGTGGTTGCGGTTTACTTTTAACACCCTTCGGTGCGGCGCTGAGCCAGCGCTTGGGGACGGTCTGATTTGGTGGGCATTTTATAGGAGCTTTGATGAGCACTAAATCCAGGTTGCGCGTCACCACTGGCGAGTACAGCAGTAAAGGGCGTAAAGCCATCAATCAGGATGCACTGGGGGTAAGCGAGCCCAGTGAGGCAGTGCTTGCGCTCAAAGGGGTTTGCGCTGCGGTAGCAGACGGCATCAGCTCAAGCGCCGTGTCGGCAAAGGCCAGTCAAAGCGCGGTGGGTAACTTGCTCGGCGACTACTACAGCACCCCGCAAAGCTGGTCACCTCAGATATCGGCAGAACGGGTGATCAAAGCCACCAATGCTTGGCTGCATGCGCTGGGCCAAAAAAACCCCACCCGTTTTGAGCGCGATCAGGGCTACGTCTGCACCTTAAGCGTGCTGATCGTGCGCGGGGATCAGGTGCACTTGCTGCACGCTGGCGACTCACAAATCGCAAGACTACGCGGTGGTCAGTTTGAGGTGCTGACCACAGCGCATCGCCGCGAATACTCAGAAGAGGTGAGTTACCTGACTCGAGCGCTTGGCATACAGGCCGAACTTGAGCTTGAAACAGTGAGCTTTGGTGCACAACCGGGTGATGTGTACCTACTCAGCACCGATGGGGTGCATGAGGTGTTAAGTACCGATCAGATCAGCTCTCTGTTGGCGCAGTGGGGTGATCAGCCAACTGAAGATCTGCGAGATAAGGGTTCTGACCTAGTCGGTTATCAAGGCAGCGATCAGGACGAAAACAGCGACAGTGATGACGCTGCGCTGGCAAAAAGCGATAAGGCTGGCGTAGATCAGCCGAGTACTGAGCTTGATGAGAGGTTAGCCAAGGAACCGAGAGTCGAGCGCACTGCTGACTCACCAACCTCGCAGACCCAAGAGGCGGATCAGATCGCTAAAGCACTTTGCCAACTGGCTCTGGATGCAGGTAGCACCGATAACTTAAGCGTGCTTTTACTGCGTATAGATGAAGTGGGTGAACCCAACCTTGAAGATATTGGTCTGGTTTCAGCCAACCTTCCGGTCAAGACCTCCCTGCAACCGCGCCAAGTGTTCGATGGCTTTATGGTCCTTAAGACTTTGCACTTTGGTCACCGCTCGCACGTGTACCTCGTGCGCGATGAGGCGAGCGGCGAGCGCATGGTGCTCAAAACCCCTTCAGCCGAACACCAAGAAAACCGTAATTATCTGGATCAGCTGCTACTTGAGGAGTGGACTGCGCAGCGAATCGACAGCCCTCACGTGGCTCAAGCACCCAAACTCAATCGAGCGAAGCAGTATTTATACGCCCTGAGCGAGTATGTCGAGGGTGATACGCTTCGTCAGTGGATGACCGATCACCCTAAACCCAGCCTAGATCAGGTGCGCCGCATCTTAACTGATATCGGCGCGGGACTTCGCGCCATGCACCGTCAAGAGATTATCCATCAAGATATTCGCCCCGAAAACATCATGATCGCTGAAGATGGGATCAAGATTATTGATCTGGGATCAGCTTGGGTGCCTGGGGTCGAGGACCTTAAAAGCGGGGAAATAGGCGCTATGCCAGGTACGGCGCAGTACAGTGCGCCAGAGTACTTTGTGGGACTGCCCATCGGTCAACAGATTGATGCGCGAGCCGATGTTTTTTCCTTGAGCGTGATCGCTTACGAGATGCTGACCGGACACCTACCCTTTGGTCTGGGCATCCCTAAAGCCACCAGCCTTCAAGACATTAACCGCCTCAAATACCAACCCATCAAGGCGCACCGCACCAATTTACCGGACTGGCTTGATCGGGTGATCTTAAAAGGGCTTAGTCTGGATCGCCGCACGCGCTTCAGTGAGGCGGCTGAACTGATCCACGCGCTGACTCGCCCGGGCGGGGAGTTCACCGCACCCAGACGCCTGCCACTAATGGAGAAGCATCCGATCAAATTCTGGCAGTCGCTTTGCCTGCTGCTACTGCTTTGCCAGATTGGCCTGCTAACAGTGATTTACCAACTCCTGCACTAAATCGTGTTCGGCTTAGGCCTTTTAAGTCTGACACAAAACTCTCAAGCACGCTCACGCGGCTGGGCATGAAACGGCGCGGATCATTGTTTAGCATATTTTTACCAAGCTCGCGCCGACCCCAAATGCCCACCTAGTCCAAACTCAATCAAGACAGAACAGCTTAAGCTCACTCAAGCCACTAAATTAAAAGGAGTCACCCATGCCCCTGATCCGAATTGATGTAATCGAAGGCCGCAGCGATGCTGAGATCCAAACCCTCATGGACACCGTGCAAGACTGCGCGGTCAAGGCGTTTGAGGTGCCTAAAACTGATCGCTATCAGATCGTCACCGAGCACAAACCCGGGCGCATGTGTCTGCTCGATACCGGTCTGGGTTTTGAGCGCAGCGAGCGCATGGTGGTGGTTCAGGTGTTTAGCTCGCCTCGTGCGACCACGGCCAAAACTCAGTTTTATCGCCTGCTGGCTGATCAGCTTGAAGCCAACTGCGGGCTTGATCCCAAGGATCTGCTGATTTCAATCATGACCAACACCGATATCGACTGGAGCTTTGGATTTGGTGAGGCGCAGTACCTGACGGGCGAGCTGTAACCTCTCTACATGGCGAGCTGTAAACTCTTCACATGGCGAGCTGTGACCTCTTCACATGGCAAGCGGTAAGCTCTCCAGTTGCCGGCCGGTCGTCTCCAAGCTAGGGCGAGCTCTTCACAGGGAGTAGCCTTTAGCGCGCACTCATGGCTAACCATTGTCGCTATAGCCATTAACGAGGCAGTTCACTCTCAAGCGAAGCAGTCACTGATTTGATTGCGATCTGTTGTCAGGAGTGAAAGGCAGATCGCGCTGACATTTGACTGGTTACCCAGCAGCATTCAAAGCTCAGCTCGGATAAAAAAACACTCAAGCTTAAGATCTAGCCTCAAGCCGGGCTCACCAGCGGCAAAGCTAACCAGACAGACGCAGCGATCAACATCCCGACGACAACCAGCAGTAGCGAGCGCTTACACACCTTTAAATTCATGCGCGCAAAGATCACAAACCCAAAGGGAATAAACAGCGCAAACAAGCCCCAGCCGATCCCGCGAGTAAAAGCCACATAGAGGATCTGGATCGCACCGGTGATCGAGACAAACAAACCGAGTAGCGCCAGCAGTGTCAAAGCAAAATACATAACTCGTGGCTCAAGATAAGATACTCAGAACATAGCATGAAGCGGTTTTGAGGCGCGCGCCCGCCTACGATAAAACCACAACTTAGGTTAAATCTTTAAGACCGGGTTAGCCTGCACCGGTGCATATTGATAAAAAAACCGCCTCAAAAGAGGCGGCCGGTTTGATCAGAACTTAAACCATCAGAGGCTGTAGTCCATCTGCACCCAAAGTTTGTCGGTGTCGACATACGGGCCGTCGTCTGCCTCATAGTGCGTGTACTTGATCAAGCCCTTAAGACCGGGCAGCGCCTTGATGGGGATGACCAGAGTACCGGTGGTTTCAAAACCGAAGTCTTGAGAACCTTCGTCCGAATCGTACTTATGCGCCTCAACGGCGAATTTGCCGGGAATGATCTTAAGCGGTGTCTCCGCGGAAACATAAGCGTCTTGCAGGCCATTTGCTGGCGTGCTCAGCAAAAAGGTGTCAGCGGCGCCGTTGAACTTGAACAAAGTGGCCAGTGGGGTTTGAAAACCGATGTTGCCATCGTCACTGCCAAGCAGCTCATAGCCTGCGGCCAAGCGGATCTTGGACTCAGTTTCAAGTCCCAAGGTGGCATGCCAGTAGTCCGCGCTGTAGTCGAGCGGCTGGGCTTCATAGTCAGACTGGTTGGCATACTCTAAACGGGCGTCGATCAAACCAAAGTCACGCGCCGCGCTCAAACCAAAAGTCCGGTTAGATTTGCCCGCTAAGTCATCGAAACCCATCCAGTAGCCGTAAGCGTTAACCTTAACTTCTCCTGGCACCACTCCAGTCAGGTTCAGCAAGTGGATATCGGCCTCGAACTCGGTATCACGCGCGGCGATAAAGGGCACCGGCTCCTCAGAACCAAAGATGGTGTTGACCTGGTTCACGTAGGAGTAGTCCAGTTCCACCGCACTGATGGGTTTTAGCTGCACTCGCACGGCGTCAAATGTCTGCTCGTTCTGGCGCCAAGCGACGGCACCAACAAAGCGCTGGTTGCCCAGATTGATTTCTTGGCGCCCGACCGTGACTTTAGAGCCGGTTAGCACTTCACCTGAGTGGGTGTAAGAGAGCTGCAAACGGTTGATTTCTTTGGTTTGTGGATCAGCAACCACACTGCGATCGGTTTCGCCGTTGCGGGTGCTGTTGAAACCTTTGCCGACCTCTGCCGTCACTTCAGCTTCTGCTAGAAAGTCGAGGGTGCCGTTACCGATCTCAACACGGGGGCGAAAGCGAAACGACCCGGAATCGGCGTCTTTGAGGGCATTTGACTGCTCAACCGCTTCGTAGCGCAGGCGCGTGTCCATGTGAACTTCGGTGGTAAACGGAGCGGATTGTGCTAGCGGGGCGCAGCTTAAGACAGCGGCCGTCAGTGCGGTGGTTTTGAGCAGAGTCATGGGCGATGTTCCTGATGGTTTTTATGAGGCTTGCAAACAAACTCAAGCAATTAGCGTGCCATCAGGTAAGAACGTGTAACTTTTGACTTAAGCTGCTAAGGCGCTCCTAAAAAGCTCAGCGGATCTAGGGGCTATACGTAGATCATCTTTTTGGTCATGCCGCCATCGACCACCAAAGACTCGCCGGTGACGAAGCCTGCGTGCGCAAGATACATGAGCGCTTGGGCGATATCGCGATCCTCACCCACGCGGCCCACCGGGTGCTGCGCGTGATCCTCAGCACTTAAGCCACTTTGGTCATGCGCGATCCAGCCCGGCAAGATCGTGTTGGCACGAACCTCTGGCCCCAGGCTCACCGCGAGTGCGTGGGTCAGCGCCACCATGCCGCCTTTGGCCGCGGTATAACCAAAGGTGTTGGCCTCACTCATGAGCGCGCGGGTGGAGGCGATGTTTACTATGCTGCCTTTGCCCCGTCTGAGTGCAGGGGTGCAAGTTCGCGCCAAAACAAATGCACCGGTTAAGTGCGTATCGATGAAGCGCAGCCAGTCGCTGGTCTCAATCTCAGTGATCTCACCCAACACCGGATTGACGGGCCCGCCGTTACACACCAACAAAAACAGCTCATCAAAGCCAAGCTCGTCGATCGCCGCCTCAATACTGGCTTCGCTTCCCACATCGCAGAGCTGAGTTTTGACGCGCTCGGGGTGCGGCATCTCGGTGCTTAAGTTGAGTAGCGCCTCTTGATCACAGTCCAGCGCCCCCACGGTAAAGTCGTTTTCAAGCAGGATACGGGTGATCGCTTTGCCGATGCCGCTAGCGGCTCCGGTCACGAGCGCGTATTTGGGGGTATCCACTGGGGATTTGTGTTCTTGGGTCATGGGTGCTTACTCGTAAAATTTTCCCAAGGTTAGCACCGCTTTGTAGGGCGCCTAGTTGAGCGTGTTTGAGCAAAATGTCAGCGCTGGTTGCCCCCGTGCAACCCATCGGTATCTAACGCGTATGCCGGTATGACTTTGTTGAACCATCGTTACAGATGTCGACCGGCTTTCTAAAATTGGCCATAAAAAAGCCGCCAGACTTAAGGAAGGTGGCGGCTAGGGTGGGCATTTTTCAGCTTAAAGCTTTGCAGTTTAAATCAAAGCCACCAGCGTAACCCCAAGCAATCCTAAATTAGCCAAGACGCCCAGCAGGTAGAACCATGAGCGCGGGCTCGGGTTTTTCTCGGTGGCGATGGCGTAGTAAAGCGCCATGTGCAGCAGGCGAGCCCCCGCATAGATCCAAATCAGCTTGCCGGTCCAGTGCGGACTGGCACCGGCAAGTACCGCAACCAGCGCAGTGCCCAAAAACACGGGCAGGTTTTCCAGCGAGTTCATGAAGGTGCGCTCGGCGCGGAACACAAAAGACTCGTGCGAGTTTTCGACCGGCTTTCCGGGTATGTGATTCTCGCGATTGGCTTTGGCGAAGCTTGCCACCAGTGCCTGAACCAGCACGGTGGCCAAGATCAACCAGACACCCAAGAGCGCAAAATCATAATAAGTGTTCATCATACGCCAGACATCCATGAGCTTTAGATCGATTAAAGAGCTGAGGTTACCACGGTCGTCGCGCGCGTCGCGTATAACCAAAGTAGCAAAGCCAAGATCAGCAAATTAGCGATCACGGTCAGCCAAAAGGTCTTTCTAAATTCAGCTTTGCTGGATTTATGACGCAGCACTTGCTGGGCAATCGTGGCACCCGGCCAGCCGCCTAAAACCGCAAAGCTGTGAAGGGTGATCTCTGACACGCGGTGCGCTGATTTTTGTGCTTGGCGCTTATCAAAGGCATAAATCGCTGCGGTTAGCCCACTCATGATCAGATACGAGGTTGCTGTCGATGCCGGCAAGTAGCCAAGCGCACTGAGCACGTAAAGCGCGAGCAAAAACACCACACCCAAACCGATCATGAGCGCCTTGCTGCTCGGCAGGCTGACTCCGCTCAATCCGCTGTCCGTACCAAGATCCACCAGTCCCGCCCGGTTGCGACCTTGCTTGTCTTTTTCAGCAGTAAAACTCACCTCTAAACCGGCTTCAGGGCGCTCACCCTCTTGTTTCTGTCTCTTATACACATCTGACGCTGCCGACGAAGAGGATAGTGTAGAT
>OJBY01000282.1_pt1 | contig 31292 bp, 30 predicted proteins | sample 1591731 | NCBI WGS metagenome assembly OJBY01 (sample SAMN05416837, study PRJEB24817) | seawater metagenome | isolation source: Sea water | place: Canada:Atlantic | collected 2013-07
GGTGGGTCCCTATAGCGGCGATCTGAACAGCTACGTTCGCAACGTTTTCACAGCCCTTGGCGGCGAACAGCAGCAGGTCACGCCGTCGAGTATCGAGCGCACGACAGTGAACGGTTTGCCTGCCGCCTATGGAACCGCGCGTGTCGACAACGGGCAGCAACAGGTCGACGTCACCGTCTTCGCCTATGAGTTTGGACCGACTACAGCCTATCACTTCGCCTCGATCACGCCGGCGGGGCAAGCGGGCACGTTCAACTCGCTCTACCAGTCGATGCGCCGGATCAGTGCCAGCGAAGCTGGTGCAATCGTCCCGCGCCGGATTGACGTGGTGACCGCCGCTCGCGGCGATTCGATACGGACCTTGGCCAGCCGGATGGCTTATGACACCGGCCAGGAAGCGCGCTTTCGCGTGTTGAATGGCCTCTCCGCGAATGACCAGGTCGTACCGGGCCGCGAATACAAGCTCGTAGTTCGCTCGAACTAGAAGAGAGCCATCAAACGAAGAACGGGCCGACGCTACGTCGGCCCGTTTTCTTGTCTGCACAAAACAAAAGGGGCGCCAGGTTTCCCTGACGCCCCTTCCGTTAGCTGTAAGTCGACTTAGATCGAGCTATCGAGCTTGGTCGAAACCGTGCCGAACGTGTCGTCCAGGCTGTTGCCCAGTGCGCCCATGGCGGTGATGGCAGCAACGGCGATAAGAGCAGCGATCAGGCCATACTCGATGGCGGTGGCGCCCTGTTCGTCGCGGATCATGTTCTTGAAGAAGGTCATTTGTAGTCTCCTGGTTTTAAGTCTTCGTTACCCGGCTCATCGGAAGTTTCCGAGAGAGCGATTTAGTTTCTACTCATGATGTGTTGAAAAATTACTAACCGCCTCATCGATCACGGGCCTCGCTGGTTTTTCTCGAGACCTTGTCCCACATCTCATTCGTGTTGTTCGCGAAGGTGTTCAGCGCGGCCATCATGGCGAGGACGATCAATGCGGCAATGAGGCCGTATTCGATTGCCGTCGCACCTTGTGTATCGCGCAGCAGGCGCTTCATGAATTTCTTCGCAAACAAAGCTGATCCCCTGCATAAAGTACGACAGCATTGCGTTTTGCAGCATAGATTTAACAAAACCTTTCGAAGGCAGGTGGAATTGGAAAATAATCCGACATGGATGTTTGTGGTCGCCCTGGCTTTGTTCGATGAAAAGGGACGGCTGCTATTGCAGCAACGACCTGCTGGGAAACATCACGGCGGGTACTGGGAATTTCCCGGAGGCAAGGTGGAAATCGGCGAAACGCCAAGGCTTGCGCTGGTTCGAGAGATCGAGGAAGAACTCGGCATAGATGTTTCACCGCAGGCCCTTGCACCGGCGCTATTCGCAGAAGAAGCTGGCGACCCCGACATCGTATTGAATCTTTACACCGCCCGTATCCCCACGTGCGAACCCCAGGCGCGCGATGGACAGGCTTGGGGATGGTATTCCTTGAAAGACGCCGCTGATCTGCGGTTGGCTCCGATGGATCGGCAACTATTGACCCATATGAGCCGATAGCCCCTTGCCAAGCTGCCAAGCCCCGCTTATGTGCCCGCCTCTCAAGTGCGCCAGTAGCTCAGCTGGATAGAGTACCTGACTACGAATCAGGCGGCCGGAGGTTCGAATCCTTCCTGGCGCACCAGAAAAGCCCATCCCCGCGAGGGGGTGGGTTTTTTGTTAGGTCATCGCTTTGTTGGATCGTAGGCAGGTTCGGACCTATTCGACGTTAGAGGCGGTGAACTTGCTGACCTTGAAAGTGCAAACGCTCACGCTTCTCTTGATTCACCGATAGGGGCGTTTGGAACCCTACCATCGCTCGCCTGTTCATTGTCCAAACGCACATAACAGGAGCGACCCCATGTCCGACGATATCTTTGCCCGTCTGAAGAAAGACCACGATTCGCATCGCGCCATCCTCGATCGCATGGCGAAAACCAGTGGCGAGAGCGACGAGCGCAAGGAATTGCTCGAACAGTTCACCAAGGAAGTGAAAAGTCATGCCGCGGCAGAGGAGCAGGCGCTCTATTCCACTATGCTGCGCAAGCCGCCTACCACCGACATGACTCGCCATTCTGTTGCAGAGCATCAAGAACTGAACGAAATGCTGAACGATCTGGCGGCGCAGGACATGTCGTCCTCTGCATGGTTGTCCGCTTTCAAGAAGCTGGACCACGATTACCGCCATCACATCAACGAGGAAGAAGAAGACCACTTCCCTGATTTCGAACCGCACCTTACCGACGAAGATCGCAAGCACATGCGATCGGTGTTTGATCGCCGGAAAGCGGAAGAGAAGGACGAGGCGGAAGTCACTCCGGAAAAGATGGAAGACGCCAAGGAATAGTTCCGAAACGCCAGGGAGGGCATTTGGACAAGCTAGAAAACCGGCTCGAGGATTTTGACGATACCTCGGTGGAACCGGGCGTGTGGCGTTATGCCCGCGCCCGGCGCGTTCGTGTGGTGATCGACGGCGCCGATTATTTCGACCTGATTCAGCAGGCGATGCTAAAGGCGCGCCAGCGAATCCTGCTGATTGGGTGGGATTTCGATACGCGTATTCACCTTCAGCGCGGGCGCCGCTGGTGGCAGAAAGGTTGGCGCGACAACTATCCATCGCGCCTCGGCAGCTTCATAGTCTGGCTGAACAATCATCAGCCTGAACTGGAAATTCGTATTCTCAAATGGAGCTACGGCTTCCTGAAGTTCTTCGCGCGCGGGGCGATGGTGTTCGATCTCATGCGCTGGTCACGGCATCGCCGTATCGATTTCAAGTTCGATACCGCACATCCGGTCGGCTGCTCGCATCACCAGAAGCTGGTTATTATCGACGACGATTTTGCCGTTTGCGGCGGTATCGACATGACCACGCGCCGCTGGGACACGCGCGAACATCTGGAGGCTCATCCCAATCGTACGCAGCCCAATGGCGATCCCTACGGCCCGTGGCATGACATGACGATGATGATGGAGGGCGACGTTGCCGTGGAGCTTGAGCGCCTTGGGCGCAGTCGATGGGTGCGGGCAGGAGGCAAACCCTTGTCAAAGCCCAAGAGCGATCCCGGCAGTGCCTGGCCGGATAAGTTGGTGCCGCATTTCGAGGATATCGAGATCGGCATTGCGCGCACCCGCGCCGCCTATGGCAGTGACCCGAAGATCGACGAGGTGGAGGAACTGTTCCTTCGGCAAATTGCCGAGGCCCGACATTTCATCTACGCCGAAAACCAGTACTTCACATCCCGAACGATATCAGAAGCCATCGCAAAGCGCCTGTCGGAGCCCGATCCGCCGGAGATCGTAATCGTCATGCCGATCACCGGCGATGGGTGGGCAGAGGCGGCGGCAATGGATCCCGCACGCGCCGAATTGGTGGAAGCGCTGGAGGAACTGGACCGACACGATCAATTCCATCTCTACGTACCTTTCAGCGGCGAGACACCGATATATGTTCACGCCAAGCTGTTGATTGTCGATGACCGGATCTTGCGCATCGGCTCTGCCAACATGAACAATCGTTCGATGGGGCTGGATAGCGAATGCGACGTCTTCATCGACTGCGCGCGTCCCGGCAATGAAAAGGCCGAACCGACGATTCGCCGCATCCGCGAATCGCTGCTGGCAGAACATTTGGGAATTTTCAGGCAGGACGTGCCGCTCAAGATCGAAAAGAACGGTTCGATGGCCGAGATGATCGCAAGCTTGGGCGACACGAACCGGCGTTACCTGAGGCCGTTGCATCCCGGCAGTCACGACGAATGGAGCCGCGAACTAGCCGTGCGTGAAACCTTCGATCCTGAAGAACCCGAAGAGCTTTTCGACTTCAATGGCTCCAAGCGTGGCCTTTTCCATCGGGGCGGCCTATTGGCCAAGGCGCGTAATAGGCTGAAGAGAAGGCGCAACAGGACGAATGAGTAGTCTGGTAGGTCCCGACGAGGACGATCCACGGGGCAAGCCTCCGGTTCCCGAGCATGTGCAGGACGCTGTTCGCACGCTGATCGAGTGGGCGGGAGACGACCCCGCGCGCGAGGGCTTGCTCGATACGCCCAAGCGCGTTGCCCGCGCGTGGAAGGAATATTGCATAGGCTATGACGAGGACCCGTCGCGCCACCTTGCGCGCGTGTTCGAGGAAGTGGGCGGTTACGATGAGATCGTGCTGCTCAAGGACATTCCGTTCCAGAGCCATTGCGAACATCACATGGCGCCGATCATCGGCAAGGCCGCCATCGCATATCTCCCGACAGAGCGCGTGGTGGGAATTTCCAAACTGGCCCGCGTGCTGCATGGCTATGCGCGGCGTTTGCAGGTTCAGGAACGGCTTACGGCCGAAGTTGCCGATTGCATTCAGGAACATCTCAAACCGCGCGGCGTCGCCGTGGTAATCGAGGCGAGCCATGCCTGCATGACAGCGCGCGGGGTGCGCACCCCTGGCGTCACCATGGTGACGAGCCAGGTGATGGGCACCTTCCGCAAGGATTCGAAAAGCCGAGAGGAAGTCCTGAAACTGATGGGCTACTGATCAGCGCGACTGCCCGAGGCGAAGACATTATCTTGAAAGGAATACGATGACCGCATTGCGCGTAAGAGGCGGACAGAAACTGGTCGGCAAGATCGATCCATCCGCCAACAAGAACGCGGTGCTGCCGGTTTTGTGTGCAACGTTGCTGAGCGATGCGCCGATCATGCTGCGCAATGTGCCAGAAATCACTGACGTCCAGCGTATCCACGCCTTCTTCACCGATCTTGGCAGCACGGTGGACTGGGACAAGGATGCCAAGACCCTCAAGATCGATCACTCGACGATTTCGTCCAGCGCTAAGGCCAAGTTGCCTCAGGCGATGCGTGCGTCGATCATGATGATCCCCGGACTGCTGGCCCGCCTCGGCGAAGCGCGGCTGGAACACGAAGTGAAGGGCTGCACGCTGGGCGCACGCGAGATCGATCCCCATGTGCAGGTGTTCAAGGCCTTCGGGGCCGAGACTTCGTACGAAGGCAAGGACATCGTCTTTCGCAACAGTCACAAGGTGGACGGCACGCGCATGTGGCTGGAATATGCCTCCGTAACCACGACGGAAAACTTCATCATCAGCGCATTGACGGCGAAGGGTTCCAGCCAGATTGTAAACGCCGCGTGCGAACCGCATGTGCAGGAACTGTGCACGTTCCTGGGAAAGATGGGCGGCCAGATCCGCGGCAAGGGCACCTCGATGGTGTCGATCGACGGATGCGAGAAGTTCCAGAGCGTGGACTACACCTTCGTGGAAGATTTCCATGAGGTCGCCACCTTCCTCGCGCTTTCCGCGGTGACCGGCGGCGATATCTCGGTGCGCAATACGCAACCCGAAGATTTCATGCTGATCGATCGGACGTTCGAGAAGTTCGGTGCGTATGTGGAGCATAAGGACGGCTGGTCGCGCCTGGAAGCGCCTTCGGAGCTATGCGTGCAGCAGAACTTCACCAGCCATCTTACTACCAAGGTAGAGGCCGCGCCATGGCCCTATATTCCGGCGGACTTGCTGCCGATTTTCATTGCGCTAGGCGTAAAGGCCAAGGGCCAGACGATGTTCTGGAACAAGGTCTATGAAGGCGGGCTGACCTGGCATACCGAACTCAGCCTGTTCGGCGCGCATACGCTGCTGTGCGATCCGCATCGCCTGATAACCTTTGGCGGAGACACTCTGCGTCCGGCTACCGTTACCAGCCCCTATATCATCCGCGTGGCGATCGCCCTGCTGATGGTGGCGGCATCGATCGATGGCGAATCGACTATTCTTGACGCCGACCCGATCCGCCGCGCGCATCCCAACTTCGTTCCCAATATCGACAGCCTCGGTGTCGATGTGCAGTGGGATGACTGATCTGCCTCGCACATAAAAAAGGGCGCGAACTTTACAGAACGCGCCCCCTTTTATCGGAATTTGATGTGCCCTGGCCTACAGCTGACCGAGCATGTGCTCGGCGCTGGAAACCTTGAATTCGCCCGGACCTTCGACATTGATTTCGCTCACGACACCATCCTCCACGATCATGGAATAACGGTTCGAGCGGGTGCCCATGCCATAGCCATCCATCTGGACGGAAAGGCCAAGCGCTTCGGCAAACTCGCCATTGCCGTCAGCCAGCATGGTGATGTCGTCAGAACCGTCGGCCTTGTTCCATGCGCCCATAACAAAGGCATCGTTCACAGAGGTGCATGCAACTTCGTCAACGCCCTTGGACTTCAGTTCGGAAGCCTTCTCGGCATATCCGGGCAGGTGCTTGGCAGAGCAGGTGGGCGTAAATGCCCCCGGCACTGCAAACAGTGCCACTTTCCGACCGGCGAAAAACTCGCTCGACTGCACGGCCTCGGGGCCATCGCTTGTCGGCTTTACCAGTTTCACGTCGGGTAGCTTGTCGCCTTTTGAAATCTTCATTGAATAATCCTCCTGTCACCGTCCGCGGACCCACATAGGTACTGCACAGTTTCACGCAAGCGGATCGCAGACCTTTGCAGGGGTTGCTGAAGGACGAATGCCCCACTAAGTGCGACGCACATAGGCGTTGCATGGAGCCCCGGCGACGCATCACCCGCACATCACAGGAGAAGTGCCCGTGGCCGACGCCGCTTTTGACGACTACATCATCAAGGATATCTCTTTGGCCGGTTACGGCCGCGCTGAAATCAACATTGCAGAAACAGAGATGCCGGGCCTGATGGCCACGCGCGAGGAATTTGGCGATGCAAAGCCGCTGAAGGGCGCACGTATCACCGGATCGCTGCACATGACCATTCAGACAGCCGTGCTGATCGAAACGCTCACCGCGCTGGGAGCTGACGTGCGCTGGGCAACCTGCAACATCTATTCGACGCAGGATCACGCCGCTGCCGCCATGGCCGAACAGGATATTCCGGTGTTTGCCGTGAAGGGCGAAAGCCTGGCCGAATACTGGGACTATGTCGGCAAGATCTTCGACTGGTCTACCAACGACGATCAGGACCAGACTGCCAACCTCATCCTGGACGATGGCGGCGATGCCACGATGTTCGCGCTGTGGGGCGCGCGCGTGGAAGCGGGCGAGGAACTGCCCGAGCCGCAGAATGCCGAAGAAGTCGAGATGCAGCGTTCACTCAAAGAATTCCTCAAGCGCAAGCCCGGCTACCTGACGAAATCGGTGAAGAATATCCTCGGCGTGTCCGAAGAAACCACCACGGGCGTTCACCGTCTCTACCAGCTGGCCAAGCAGGGCAAGCTGCCATTCCCGGCCATCAACGTGAACGACAGCGTCACCAAGTCCAAGTTCGACAACCTTTACGGCTGCCGCGAGTCGCTGGTCGACGCGATCCGCCGTGCGACCGACGTGATGCTATCGGGCAAGGTCGCCTTGGTTGCCGGCTTCGGTGATGTGGGCAAGGGCAGCGCCCAGCCGCTACGCAACGGCGGCGCGCGCGTTCTGGTGACCGAGATCGACCCGATCTGCGCCCTGCAGGCCGCCATGGACGGCTTCGAGGTCGTGACGATGGAAGAAGGCGTGAAGCGCGCCGATATCTTTGTCACCACCACCGGCAATGAGGATGTGATCACGGCAGAGCACATGAAGGCGATGAAGCCGATGAGCATCGTGTGCAACATCGGTCACTTCGACAGCGAGATCCAGATCAGCGCTCTCGACAACTACGAGTGGACCGAGCTGAAGCCTGGCACGGACCTGGTGAAGTTCCCCGATGGTAAGGAAATCATCGTTCTGGCCAAGGGGCGCCTGGTGAACCTGGCATGCGCCACCGGCCACCCCAGCTTCGTGATGAGCTGTTCCTTCACCAACCAGGTGATGGCGCAACTGGAACTGTGGGAACGCCACGAGCAGTACGAGAACGACGTTTACGTCCTGCCCAAGCACCTCGACGAGAAGGTCGCCGCGCTGCATCTCGATAAGCTGGGCGTCAAGCTGACCCAGCTGACCAAGCAGCAGGCCGACTATATCGGCGTTCCGGTGGAAGGCCCGTTCAAGCCGGAACACTATCGCTACTGATCGCATTCCTTCGCATTACAATCGACGAGTCACCCCGGCCATAGTGTCGGGGTGAATTGTTTCGGGCGTCAGGACTGTCGGCATTTGCGTAAGCGCCATTGCAACTGCGAGCCCGCGCTCATAGCTGCATAGCCCATGGAATTGACGCTACCGTCCACCGCCCTTCTGGGCCTTATGCTGGCCGCCTGGACCTTCGGTGCAGTGTGGCTGGTGGTGGGTTCTCTCCAGCGGGCAAGGGCGGCGAGAAATGCCCGCAATACCGTGCGGCGTTTGTCACGGATGATCGATGATGCGCCCGCCATACCGCTGCTGGTGCGCGGCGATGGCAAGATCGAAGGCCCGGACAGGCTGGCGAAATGGCTGGGACTGGATGTGCTGCCCGGCTACCTCAGCGAACTGGAAGGCGGACTGGTCGAAGAAGACCTGCGCGATCTGCGCGAGGCCGTAAGGCGCGCGCAGAAGACCGCGGCGCCTTTCAGTATGGTCGTGACCCCGAAGGGATCGGTCAAGAGCCTGGCCGTCCGCGGGCAACTGGCCGACCCGGTGATCGCATCCGGCGGCGCGGCACTGGTGTGGTGGTTCGATTTTTCGGACAGCCAGGGTGAACTGTCGCGCCTGCGTGAAGAGACTGCACGAGCGCGCAACGACTTTGCCGCTCTTGTCGGTTTGATCGAGGCAGCGCCGATGCCCATGTGGTTCCGCGGCCCCGAAATGGACCTGCGCCTCGTCAACAGCGCATATGTCACTGCCGTGGGCGCCAAGGATGCTGCCAAGGTGGTTGAAGACCAGGTTGAGCTGGTGGAGACGGTGGATGGCCTCACCGCCGCGCAGGTCGCCGGGCAGGCGCACAGCCGGGATATGCCGGTGGAGCGTATCGTGCAGGCCACTGTGGGCAATCAGCGGCGCACGCTTCGAGTAAGCGATTTGCCGCTGGGGGAAGAAGGCGTTGCCGGATACGCCATCGATATCGAAGAGATGGAAGAGCAAACCCGCGCTTTCAGGGCCTTCCGCGCGGCGCAGCGATCCATGCTGGACCAGCTTTCCATCGGCGTCGCACAGTTCGATCCCGACCATAGGCTGGTTTTTGCAAATCAGCCTTTCCAGCGCATCTTTGCCTTGCCGCAGGCGGTGCGTGTCGATCCGCCGAATTTCGATCGTTTCCTCGATATTGCCCGTGATGCCGGCAGGCTGCCCGAAAGGCGTGATTTTCCTGAATGGAGGGCGGAAATGGGGCAGTGGTTCACGAAGGACGCCCCCATAGAGGACGCATGGACGCTGCCCGATAGCACCCATCTGCGCATCGTCGCCCAGCCATTGCCCGACGGCGGGTTGGTGCTGGTGGCAGAGGATCGCAGCGAACAACTGGCGCTGTCGGCCACGCGCGACACCCTTCTGCGCACCCGCACGGCCACGTTCGATTCGCTATTCGAATCGCTGGCCGTGTTCGCGCCCGATGGCCGCATGCAATTGTGGAACCGCAGTTTCCCGGCCATCTGGGGTCTGCCGGAAGAATTCTTCGACAAGCATCCCCATGTCGACAAGCTGCTGGACCGGATAGCCAACCGTCTTGCCCGTCCGGCGCAGCGCAAGGCCATTGGCGAGGTGGTGCGCGCCGCCACGCTGGATCGAAAGCAGCGCGGGGGCAGGGTGGTGCTGTCCGATGGGCGGACGCTGGAATTTGCGGGCGTGCCGTTACCCGATGGCAATGGCCTGCTGACCGTGATGGACGTGACCGATTCCACCAAGGCAGAAGAGGCGCTGCGCGAACGCAACCAGGCGCTAGAAGAGGCCGACGCGGTGAAGACCCGTTTCCTTGCGAACATGTCCTACGAATTCCGCACGCCGCTGACATCCATCGGCGGCTTTGCCGAGTTGCTGCAAACGGGTGTCGCAGGAGAACTCTCCGATCAGGGTAAGGAATACATCGCCGCGATCATCGCCTCGGTAGAGCGACTGTCACAGCAGATCGAAAGCGTGCTCGATCTGACACAGAGCGAAGCTGGATTGCTGCCCATCGCCACGGAAGAGGTGGAACTGCTGGGCTTTGCGACGCAGGTCGTGCGGGCGCGAGAGGAGTCGATCGAAGCGAAGAACATTACTCTGGACCTGCGCGGAGACAAGACTGCGGGCAGCGTACAGGCGGATCTCCGCCAGTTGAGCCGTGCCATCGGCAACTTGCTGGATAACGCGATCACAGCCACGCCCGAGAACGGTCGGATTCTCGTGGCCCTGGCCCGGCGCAAGTCGGGCGTGCGCATCGTGATCTCCGATAACGGAGAGGGAATGCGGCCCAGCGAACTGGCGCGGGCGCTGGATGGCTATCGCCTGACCGGCAGCGATGGCAAGGAGGGCAAGCGCGGCCTTGGTTTGCCGCTCGCCCGCCAGTTGATAGAGGCGCATGGCGGCAGGATGGAAGTCCAGTCGGAGAAGGGCGCGGGCACCACCGTTACGGTCAAGCTGCCGTGATCGTCGATCTGCCCGATCTCGACGCTATGGAAAGGTTCGGCCAGCGTCTCGCAACAAGGCTTCAGCGCGGCGATGTGGTTGCGCTGTCGGGCGGTCTGGGAACCGGCAAGACCACGCTTTCTCGCGCCATACTGCATGCCCTCGGGCATGAGGGCGAAGTGCCGTCCCCGACCTTCACCATTATCGAGTCATACGATCACCTGTCTCCGCCAATCGTACATGCCGATTTCTATCGACTTGAGCATCCTTCGGAGGTGCTGCAGCTAGGCCTGGACGACTACCGCGAAGATGCCGTGCTGATCGCCGAGTGGCCCGGAAACGCCGGCGGCTTCGCGAATGAGCCGGAATGTCTTCAAATCACGTTGGAAACGGCGGGTAACGGGCGCAGGGCGATTGTGGAAAGTGGTTCAGCTTGGCAAGGACGTTGGCCATGACCAGCAATCTTCCCGCAGGCGTCGACCAGTTCCTTGCCGATGCCGGATGGCACGGCGCGCAGATCGATCCGCTGCCCGGCGACGCCAGTTTCCGCCGCTATTTTCGCATCCGCAACGGTGACGAACATGCCATGCTGATGGATGCACCCCCTCCGCATGAGGATCCGGGGCCTTTCCTGCATGTCGGCAAATGGTTGAACGAACAAGGTCTGCGCGCGCCCCGCATCTTTGCAGAGGCGCCCGAGCGAGGCCTCGTGCTGATCGAAGATTTCGGGCATGACCGGATGCGCGACTGGCTGGACGAACATCCGGCCCAAGAAGCGCGCGCCTACCGCGATGCGGTGGAAGCCCTGGTGGAACTGCACCAGCGACCACCAGGCCCTTTCGATCCCTACACGCTCGACACATACCTGCGCGAAGTTTCCCTGTTTCCCGACTGGTTCTGCAAGGCTGCGGGGATGGAAGTCGACGCGATGGGGTTTTCCGCCGCCTGGAGAGAAGCGCTCAGCCCACTCTTGCTGCGTCAGCAACCGGGCGTGACCGTGCTGCGCGATTACCACGCGGAAAACATCATGCTGCTGGGACCGAAAGGTGAATACGTGGGTGAGCAGGGCCTGATCGACTTTCAGGACGCGCTGGTCGGACATCGGGCATACGATCTGGTATCACTGTTGCAGGATGCGCGCCGCGACGTGTCGCCTCAGCTGGAGCAGGAAATGCTCGAGCACTATCGCTCTCGCTTGCCGGTAGATTGCGATTTCGACGGCGATTATGCCCGCCTGGGCGCGCAGAGGAACGCCAAGATCGTGGGTATCTTCACCCGCCTGTGGAAGCGCGACGGCAAGGAACGTTACCTCCCAATGATCCCGCGTGTATGGGCAGCGATGGAGCGCGATTTGGCGCATCCGGCGCTGGAACCTGTCGCGCGATGGTTCGCGGCCAATGTGCCCGAGGAAGTTCGTGCAAAACAGGGAAAGGTTCTGGGGTGAGCAAGCTGGCCAGCGATACTGCAATGGTTCTTGCCGCCGGAATGGGCAAGCGTATGCGCCCACTTACGGCAAGCCAGCCAAAGCCGATGGTGCGCGTTGCGGGAAAGCCGTTGGTGGATCATGCGTTGGACAAGCTAGCCGAAGCCGGTGTGGCCCGTGCCGTTGTGAACGTGCACTACCTTGCCGATTCGCTGGAAGCGCATCTGAAGGATCGCAGCACCCCGCAGGTCATTATTTCCGACGAGCGCGAGCAATTGCTGGAAACCGGGGGAGGCATCGTGAAGGCCGCGGGCGAACTGCCCGACCCTTTTTTCTGTCTCAACTCCGACAATATCTGGCTGGATGGTCCGGTAAACGCCTTTGCCGATCTTTCCACCTTTTGGGATGCGGACAAGATGGATGCGCTGCTGCTGCTGGTAACGCACAAGGCCGCACACAATTTCAGCGGCAAAGGCGATTTTCACATGGGTAGCACGGGCCGTCTGCACCGCCGCGCATCGGGCCGGATCGCCCCCTATATCTTCACCGGCATCCAGTTGATCTCAAAGCGTCTTATGCGTGATGCTCCTGAAGGGCCTTTCTCCACCAATCAGTTCTGGACCCGCGCCATTGCGGAGGATCGCCTCTATGGCGTGGCCTTCACCGGCCAGTGGTTCGAGGTTGGCACGCCGCAGGCGATCAGGCCCACGGAAGAGGCTCTTTCGGTTGGCTGAAGCGGCAGCTATTCTTCACTGATGAGGGGGCGGCGAGACATTCATACACCACAGGTTTATTCCATCGCAGCGCACCGCGGTTTTGCCGACGCGCTGGTGGCAGGGCTGGTGCCGCGCTACGCCGACAAGGATTTCGGGCTGGCGCGGCTGACGCTGCTTTTGCCCAGCGCTCGCGCAGCGCGCACCATGTCTGAGGCATTCGTCCGTCATGCAGGGGAAACCGGCAGTGCGGGCTTGCTGATGCCGCGCATGGTGCTGGTGGGCGATCTGGATCTGGACGAATCGCTGGGTCCGCTGTTCGATTCGCTGGGTGCCGGTGCGGCAATCCCGCCAGCCGCCGATCCCACCTTTCGTTGGCTGCGTCTTGCCGCGCTGATCCGCGACGTTCGAGGCGACGAGGCTCCGAGCGGCGCCGCCCTGCTGCAACTTGCAATGGAAACCGGGCGAGTTATGGACCGGCTGCTGGTGGAAGAGATTGCGCCCGATGACCTGTTGTCGGATCGCGTGCTCGATCTGCTGGGCGACCTGTCCGACCATTGGCGAGAGAACCTCCACCTGTTCGCCACCATCCAGCGCCTGTGGCTGGCCGAACTGGAAGAGCGCGGTGAAAGGGATGCCGCCGCGCGGCGCAACATCCTTTTTCGCGAAGCAGCACAAAGGATGCGGGACAATCCGCCGCAGACGCCGTTCGTGGCCGCTGGCGTAACCAGCGCCGCTCCCGCTCTGGCCCGGCTGCTGCGCACCGTATCGCAATTGCCGCAGGGTGCAGTCGTGCTGCCCGATCTCGACCTTTCGATGGATGACACCGTTTGGGAAGAGCTGGGAAGTGCTGGCGACACCACTGGCGTTTCCCCATTTACCTGCGGCGACGCGCTGACCCATCCGCAATATCATTTGAAATTGCTGCTGAACCGAATGGGCGTGAACCGCGCAGAGGTGCAGCAATGGCACCGCGCTGGCCTTGCCAAGGGACCGCCGGAACGCAGCCATGCAATTTCCAGTCTGTTCCTTCCGCCAGAGGCGAGCAAGGCATGGGTAGACCTGCCCGCCACCAAGCGCCGCATGACAGGCGTTCGTCTGGTGGAAACCGCCAACCCGGAAGAAGAAGCGCAGGCTATTGCGCTTCTGGTGCGCGAAGCTCTTGAAGAACCGGAGAAGCGCGTGGCTGTTGTCACCCCGGATCGCGGGCTGGCGGGACGCGTGGTGCAGCATCTGCGGCGTTGGCATATCTCGGCGGACGATTCTGCGGGCAGGCCACTTGGAGAAACCGCGGCGGGACGGGTGCTGCTGTTGCTCTCCGAAGTCGCTGCAGAGGCTGCCGCGCCAGTTCCCCTTATGGCATTGCTGCAACACCCGCTGGTGTCAGCAGGCGATGACCGGGCGAACTGGCTGCGCGCCACGCGGCGGTTCGAACTGAGACTGCGCGGCCCGCGCAAGGCGCCGGGGCTCGCGCCGTTACGCCCGTTGGCGAAGAAGGCCGGCGTGGAACCGTGGTGGGAGGAAGTGGAGCAGACGCTTTCGCCTCTGCTGGCGGCGGACGAGACTTGTCCGTTGGCGCATTGGCTGGACCTGCTTGCCGCCACCGGGGAATCGCTGTGCGGAGAAGGCTTGTGGGCGCGCGAAGACGGGCGCGCCTTGTCTGCTTTTGTCGATGACCTGCGTCGCCACGCTCGTAACGTGAACCTGGCTATCGAAGCGGACGATTTGCCGCGCGTTTTGCGCGATGCGATGGACAGGGTTGCGGTTCGACCTCCTTATGGCGGGCATCCCCGCGTTGCGATCTACGGCTTGCTGGAAGCCCGCATGACCCGGGCGGACCTGGTAATATGCGCGGGCCTGAACGAAGGTACCTGGCCGCCGCGCCCCGCCACCGATCCTCTACTGGCACCCGGCGTGCTGCGCGCACTGGGCGTGCCGGGTGCCGATTTCCGCATCGGTCTTTCCGCGCATGATCTTGCGGGCGCACTTGGCGCGCCTGAAGTGGTGCTGACACGCTCTCGTCGCGATCTTGCCGGACCTGCCATCGCCTCCCGCTTCCTGCTGCGCGTGCGCGCCTTGCTGGGAGAGGATCTGGTGGAGCGACACGAGGATCGCGATGTCGTGGAACTGGCGCGCGCGCTGGAGCCTGCGCCCCTTGAACTGCCGCACTATCCTCAGCCCAGGCCGTGCCCCTCTCCAAAAATACGGCAGCAGGATATCAGCGTTACGGCGCTCGATCGCCTGCGCTCCGACCCATACCAGTACTACGCTTCCAAACTGCTGCGCCTGAACGACCTCGACCCCCTCGACGCGGCGCCCACACCCGCCTGGCAGGGGGAACTTGTGCACAAGATTCTGGAGGATTGGCACGAGGGGAAAGGTACGCTGGAGGAACTGGCGGCCCGTCACCTCGACACCATGTCGGCCCATCCCCTCATGCGCGCGCTGTGGCGTCCTCGCCTGATGAAGGCGCTCGAATGGGTGGCGCAGGAGATCCAGGCGAACCCGGAACGTACGCCTGCAGCAATCGAGCAATGGGGCGAAATGACCGTGTGCGGCATTCGCGTCTTTGGAAAGGCGGATCGGATCGACACGCTTCCCGGCGGATCGTTGGCCATTGTCGATTACAAAACAGGCAGTCCGCCGACAGGTAAACAGGTGGAAGAAGGCTATGCCATGCAATTGGGCACCATCGGTCTGATTGCACAAGCCGGGGGGTTCGAAACGGTCAAGGGCGATCCGAACAGGTTCGAATACTGGTCTCTCGCAAAGGCCAAGGCGAAGGGTCATCCTACCGGCTTCGGTTATGTTTCCACGCCGGTGCTGGAAGGGAAAAAGAAGAAGGGCATCCCACCAGAGGATTTCCTGCCCGAAAGCGAGCGGTTCCTGCATGATGCACTGGATCGCTGGATTTTGGGCACAGAACCTTTCACCGCCCGCCTCAATCCCGATGCGCCGGGATATGACACCTACGATCAACTGATGCGTCTTGCCGAATGGCAGGGTCGCGAGGGAAATGGGTCATGAGCGGCAAGGTCTTCCCGTTGCAGGATAACCAGTCGCTGGCGGTGGAGCCGCGCGACAGCGTATGGCTTTCCGCATCCGCAGGCACGGGCAAGACGCAGGTGCTTTCCGCTCGCGTCCTGCGCCTGCTGCTGACGCCGGGCGTGCGGCCAGAGCATATCCTGTGCCTTACCTTTACAAAGGCCGGTGCCGCCGAAATGGCGACACGCGTGAACGAGGTTCTGGCACGGTGGGTGCGGGCGAAGGACGACAGCCTTGTCAACGATCTGCGTGCCATCGGGGCAGACTTCGATCCCGACACGCGCGCCCGCGCACGAACCCTGTTTGCCGCCGTTCTTGATTGTCCGGGCGGGGGTCTGCGGATCGATACGATCCACGCTTTCTCGCAATGGCTACTCTCCGCATTCCCGCAGGAAGCAGGCCTGATACCCGGCACGCGGCCGATGGAGGACCGGGATCGCGAACTGCTGGCCGACCGCGTTCTGCGAGACCTGCTGCTGGAGTGGGAGGAAAGCGATCCGCAAGCTGTTTCAGCGTTGGAAGCGCTGTCCCTCAGAATGGGGGCCGATAAGGCGCAAGGGTGGTTGATGCGCTGCGCCGGAACCCGAGACATGTGGTTCGGTAACGGTGCGTGGCAAGCGCCGATGGAACCGCGGGTGAAGCGGTTGCTGGGGCTGGATGCGGATGCCTCGCGCGCCGATCTTGCTAGGCTGTGTGCGGACGATGTGTTCGATATCACGGCTCTGCGGCAATGGCGGGAAGTGCATGCGGACTGGGGAACGGCGACCGCGCAAAAATGCATGGCCGCGATCGACGAGTGGTTGGCAGGCGATGCAGCGGCGCGACTCGAAGGCTGCGAAGCGCTGACGGCAGAGCTGTTTACGCAGAAGGGTGACGTGCGTTCGCTCTCTAGTCTCGAGAGAAAGGATGCCGGTGTCGGCGAATATGCGGCCTGCGTGGCCAAGCATTTGGGCGCCATTCGTGAAAAGGCGACGCTTCTCGACCTCGTCGACCGGATCACTCCGGCTTTGGAAATAGGGCGAAAGTTCGCGTTGGCATGGGACGACGCGAAAGCGCGCGAAGGACTGGTCGATTTCGACGATCTGATCATGCGAGCCGCCGAATTGCTGGGCAACGCCGATATGTCGGCCTGGATGCGGTACAAGCTGGATCGGCAGTTCAATCACATTCTGGTGGACGAAGCGCAGGATACCAACGCCTCGCAATGGGCGATCATCGACGCGCTTACCGACGATTTCTTCGCCGGGCTGGGCCAGGCGGAGGACAGGCTGCGCACCATCTTCGTGGTGGGCGATTACAAGCAGGCGATCTTCCGTTTCCAGGGCACCAGTCCAGAAAATTTCGATGCCGCGCGCGCCAGCTACGCCAGGCGGCTTTCGGACTGGGTCAACAATGCCGCGCAGGCTCGCCAGCGGATCGATGCACGCGAACTTCGCAACCTTGGGCTCGGACGTTCCTATCGAACCGCGCAAAGCGTGCTGACGTTCGTGGATGATGCCATCAACGCCATCGGCCATGAGAAGTTCGGCCTCAAAAAGCGGCCCGAACCACATGTAGGCGATGATCGACCCGGTTTCGTTACCCTGTGGAAGCCCGTGCCCGGCCATCCCGACGATGTCGAGGGAGAGGGCGACGACGGCCCCGAAATCGGTATCTCCGAACCCGAACGGCGAATGGCCGAAAATATCGCCGCGCAAATTCGCAAGATGTGGGACGGCGGTTTTCCGCTGGTGAAAGACAAGGACAATCCGCGCAACGCCACGCCGGGCGATTTCATGGTGCTGGTGCGCAAGCGCAAGGAACTGGCCGGGCTGATCGTTGCCAAGCTGCACGCAGCGGGCGTGCCGGTGGCAGGTGTCGACCGCTTGCGCCTGGGCGCGCCGCTGGCGGTGAAGGACGTGATGGCCGCACTGCGATTTGCCGCGCAGCCGCGCGACGATCTCAGTCTTGCCTGTCTGCTGGTTTCGCCCATCTTCGCATGGTCGCAGGACGATCTCTTGCAGTACGCCGTTCGCGAAAAGGGCGTGAACTTGTGGGATCATCTGCGCGATCTGCCCGGGGAAAAGCCGCAAGAGGCAGTGCGGATGCTCTCCGACCTGTTGACGCTGGTCGATTTCGAAACGCCGCAGGCGCTGCTACACTGGATATTGCTCGGCCCCTGGCAGGCTCGCGCCAGGCTGGTGGCGCGATTGGGCAAGGAGGCGAACGACCCGATTGACGAACTGCTGAACGCCGCGCTGCAATTCGCATCTGCCAATACACCTAGCCTGCAGGGCTTCATCCGCTGGTTCGATGCAGGCGACGGCGAACTGAAGCGCGAGGCGGAAGGGCAGGGTGACCTCGTTCGCGTAATGACGGTGCACGGATCGAAAGGCTTGCAGGCGCCGATCGTCATTCTGGCCGATGCCTGCGGCAATCCCGATGCATCACGTCCGTCCGGACTATCACTGGAAGAGCAGGTTCCCGGTAGCGATAGCGGGCTGGCGGTGCCCCTGCCGGACCTCAGTTCCGAGGAACGGGTAGGACGGATCGAGGAAGCAGCCGAAGCGGCCAAGGCTGCCGAGCGCGAGGAACACTGGCGACTACTCTATGTTGCCATGACTCGGGCCGAAGAAGCCTTGTTCATCGGCGGTGCCCTAGGCAAGACCGAGAAGGAACCGGCTGAAGACAGCTGGTTTGCGCGTCTTGCGCCGCTGTTCGATGCAGAACCGCTCGACGATCCGATCTGGGATTGGCGGCTTGAGCAGGGAATGCTTGCCGACCAGGTGCCCCATCGCTCCCAACAGGATCTGCCGATACCGCCGCCTTTACCGAGGTGGGCGACGCAGCCCATCGGCCCGGAACCGCGCCCGCCGCGTCCGCTTGCCCCGTCGTCAGGTACGGAGGAACAGGGCGCGGACCCGCCGTTGCCAGCCCAGCAGGCTGCCATTGCGGCGCAGCGCGGGGTGCTGATCCATGCGCTGCTGGAGCGTCTGCCCGATACACCGCGCGAGATGCGCGAAAGCGGCGGGAAGGCCTGGCTGCTTCGCCACGCGCCGGACCTTTCAAACGACGAACGCGATGAGATGCTGGAACGCGCGCTAAAGGTGATCGATACGCCCGACTGGCGCGATCTGTTCGGGCCGGATGCGCTGGCGGAAGTACCGCTCGCGGCAACCGTCGGCGAACAGGTGATTGCCGGCACGGCGGATCGGCTGCTGGTGCTGCCGGAGAGGGTGATGGTTGCCGATTTCAAGACCGCGCGCCGTCCGCCAAGCAGTCTGGACGAGGTATCGACCGGCACTTTGAAACAGATGGCCGCCTATGTCGCTGCACTATCCATTATATACCCGGATCGCGTGATCGAAGCAGCGGTTCTCTACACGCAAACCCCGCAACTGATCGCCATTCCCGCCGAAATGCTGGCAGCCCACAAACCACAATAGAGCTACCCGCAAGGAAAGCTTTTGCCCCGCGAGCATTGAGTCATCGTACCAAGCCCCTAGTTAGGGGCCAAGAGATACCAGGAGAACAATAATGGCGACCAAGACTGTAACCGATGCCAGCTTCCAGGCCGATGTGCTGGATGCGGAAAAACCCGTGCTGGTGGATTTCTGGGCAGACTGGTGCGGCCCGTGCAAGATGATCGCGCCCGCGCTGGAAGAACTGTCGGACGAGCTTTCCGAGAAGGTTACCATCGCCAAGATGGATATCATGGAAAACCCCGATGTTCCGGGCAAGATGGGCGTACAGTCGATCCCGTTCCTGGTGTTGTTCAAGGATGGCAAGCCGGTGGCGCAGCAAATGGGCGCTGCACCAAAGAATGCGCTGAAGGGCTGGCTTGAAGGCGAACTTTAAGCCGGCAAGGCGTTGAGCCGCTTCGCCATCGCCTCCCACAGGGCAGGCGTGGCGGCGGCGACCAGGCCTTTGCGGTCCCATTCGTCCACCCGGTAGGGTGAGCCGTCTTGGGGCCGCGCGGCCTTTCCACCCGCTTCTTCCAGCCACAGGCAGCCTGCGGCATGATCCCAGGCCAGCGTGCGCTCGAAAATTGACACGTCGTTCTCTCCCAGCGCAAGACGCGGATACTGCTCTGCCGCGCAATAGGGAATGTCGGTCAGCCGGTAGTGCGGGCAGATGCGTTCGATCATGGCCTCGCGCTTGCTCTCATCCATGAAGATGAGGGAAATGGCGGCAACGGGCGGATCTTCCTGCGTTGTCGTTGCCGTTATCTGCTCACCGCCAACGAACGCGCCTTTGCCGCGATGGGCAGCGCAGAACCGGCCCGAGATGCAATCGTAGATCCATCCGCTTTGTGCAAAGCCTTCATCGGCTTGTGCGATCAGGATGCCGAAAGGCGGTTGTCCGCTGGCGAAATTGCGCGTGCCGTCGATGGGATCGACAATCCAGCACGGACCCTTGAGCCGCTCGAGCACCGAGGGATCGGCATGGGCACCTTCCTCCCCGACAATCGGCACGCCGGGAGCGAGTTTGGCCAGGCCTTCGCTCAGCGCCTCCTCGCTTTCCCTGTCGGCGATAGTAACGGGATCGGTGCCGCCACTTTTTCCCGCATTCTTGTCTTCCACATCATTGTCCGCAAGGCTGCGATAGCGGGGCAGGATGACGTTTTCAGTAACGTCACGACAAAGGGCGAGGATTTCGCGATCGATTATGCTCATGATCTGTAATCCGCGTTGATCGAAATGTATCCATGCGTCAGGTCGCAGGTCCAGACGGTAGCCTTGCCGTCGCCAAGACCAAGATCGACGGTGATGTCGATCTCGCGCCCCTCCAGGTGCCTTGCGACTGGTATTTCATCGTAATCGGGCAGCGGCAGGCCATCACGCGCGGCCCATATCCCGCCAAAGGCGATACCCAGCCTGTCACGGTCAGCCGGTTCGCCAGCCTTGCCAACGGCCATCACCACGCGCCCCCAATTGGCATCGCCGCCTGCAATCGCGGTTTTGACGAGGGGGGAATTGGCAATCGCCAGCCCTACACGGCGCGCGCTGTCGTCTGAAACGGCACCCGCCACGTTTACGCCGATGAATTTCTGCGCACCTTCTCCGTCGCGCACGACAAGGTGGGCGAGTTGGCGGCACATATCCTCCAGCGCGGCCATGAAGGCATCCGCGCCCGCATCGTCGAAACTGGTGAGCGGATGATTGCCTGCTTTGCCTGTCGCAAAGGCCAGGACCGTGTCGCTGGTGGACGTGTCGCTATCCACGGTGATGCAATTGAACGTGCCCACGTTGGCGGCAGAAAGACACTGTTGCAGAAAGGCAGGTTCTACTGCGGCGTCCGTGAAGATGTAACCCAGCATGGTGGCCATATCGGGCGCAATCATGCCGCTGCCCTTGATGATGCCGTTCAGCACAACGCGGGTGCCTCCCAGCATTGCGGCGGTGGTGGCGCCCTTGGCAAAAGTGTCTGTGGTTCCGATAGTTTGTGCCGCAACTTCCCACGAAGCCACATCGGCATTGAGTACTTTTGCAATGCCATCGCGCGCCTTGTCCTTCGGCAGGGGCACGCCGATGACACCTGTCGAGGATACCAGAACTTCGCTGGTTTCGCAGCCAAGACCCTCTGCCACCTGAGTCATGATCTGCTCCACCGCTTCGCGACCGCGATAGCCGGTGAAGGCGTTGGAATTGCCCGCATTCACTACCAGTGCCCGCGCGCGGCCTGCCTTCACCTGTTCGCGTCCGATCTCCACTTCGCTGGAACAGCACACATTGCGTGTAAACACGCCCGCCAGCGCAGTGCCTTCGGCCAGCTCGGCATATGTAAGGTCGGCCCGGTCCCAATCCTTGTAACCCGCGCGTGCCACCCGCAAAGTTACCCCGGCTATCGGCGGCATATCGGGGAAGGGCAGGGCGAGGGGGGATTTTTCTATGTCCATGACCGGGTCCTTAAATGGCCTTTCGCCGCCCGCCAACACGACAAATCGCCGCTGTGCGCTTCTCGTCATTGGACTTTAAGGAATGAGGCGCTATCTGACAGCCCACATGCTTCGCCAGTTGCTCACCCTGTTTGCGCTTATCTCCGGGCTCGGCCTTGCTGCTACGCCTGCCGTGGCTGCGCAGGCGAGCGTGGTGAGCGTTGCCGCAGCGGGCAACGCCGAGGATTGCCAAGCGGTAACCTCGCGACCGCCGGAACTGGCACGAGCCGCGCTGGCAGGTCGCTTTGCCAAGCAATCAGGGCAAGCCCGTACGATTGCCGCATGGGCCCCCAGTGTCCACATCCAGGTAGACCGCGCGCGCGAATAGCGCCGCTGTTCCCTTACATCGCCTGATTGCATCCGGCTGCGCACCCATGCGCGGCCTTTCTCCATATTATCTGACAGGATTCGTCCATCATGTGGCAAACCATCGCCAAGTCCGTTTTCGGCTCGTCCAACGACCGTTATGTCCGCTCTCTCGACAAGATCGTGGCGCGAATCAATGCGCTGGAAGACCAGCTGGTCGATTTCTCGGACGAGGAACTGAAGGCGCAGACCTTCAAGTTTCGCAAGCAGATCGAGGAAGACGGCAAGACCCTCGACGACATTATGCCCGAGGCCTTCGCCACCGTTCGCGAGGCGTCGAAGCGGGTTCTGGGAATGCGGCACTTCGATGTGCAGATGGTGGGCGGCATCGTGCTTCATCGCGGCGAAATTGCGGAGATGAAGACGGGCGAGGGCAAGACGCTGGTGGCAACGCTGGCGACGTACCTGAATGCGATCGAAGGCAAGGGCGTGCACGTTGTTACCGTGAACGATTACCTCGCCGCGCGCGACGCCGAATGGATGGGACAGCTTCATAACTTCCTCGGCCTCAGCGTGGGCGTGATCGTGCCCAACCTGCCCGAAGCGGCGCGGCGCGAGGCCTATGCCGCCGATATCACCTACGGCACGAACAACGAATTCGGCTTCGATTACCTGCGCGACAACATGAAGCAGGAGCGCCGACAGATGGTGCAGCGCCCCTTCAACTATGCCATCGTCGACGAGGTTGATTCCATCCTGATCGACGAGGCGCGCACGCCGCTGATCATCTCCGGTCCGACAGAGGACAAGTCCGATCTCTATGTCGCGCTGGACGCGATCGTGAAGCAGTTGGTGAAGGATCAGGAAGCTGCCGAGAAGGAAAACGGCGGACCACTGGATGATGAAGTAGCCTTCTACATCAAGGACGAGAAAGGCCGCAGTGTTCAGTTGACCGAGGAAGGCGTCGAGGAAGTCGAGCAGCGCCTGATCAGGGCAGAACTGCTGGAAACCGACAATCTCTACGATATCGAGAACACGCAGGTCGTGCATCACCTCGATCAGGCCATGCGCGCGGTCGTGATGTTCAAGAAGGATACCGATTATATCGTCAAGGATGACAAGGTCATCATCATTGACGAGTTTACAGGCCGCATGATGGAAGGGCGCCGCTGGTCCAACGGTCTGCACCAGGCGGCAGAGGCCAAGGAAGGCGTGGAGATCCAGCCCGAGAACCAGACAATGGCCTCAATTACCTTCCAGAACTATTTCCGCATGTATCCAAAGCTTTCCGGCATGACCGGCACGGCCGCAACCGAAGCGGCGGAGTTCTGGGACATCTACAAGCTGAACGTGGTGGAAATCCCCACGAACGTACCTGTCGCGCGTATCGACGAGGACGACGAGTTCTACAAGAACACCGTGGACAAGTTCCAGGCCATCGCAAAGGCGATCAGGGAAAAGAACGAGATCGGGCAGCCGGTGCTGGTCGGCACGGTATCCATCGAGAAATCGGAACTTCTGAGCCAGTTCCTCGACAAGGAAGGCGTGAAACACGCTGTCCTGAACGCGCGTATGCACGAGCAGGAAGCGCATATCGTGGCGCAGGCGGGCCGTATCGGTGCGGTTACTATTGCCACGAACATGGCAGGTCGTGGCACCGATATCCAGTTGGGCGGCAACGTCGATTTTCGCACGGGCGACGAGCTTGGCCAGATGGAAGACGGCCCCGAAAAGGACGCCGCCATCGAGCGCATAAAAGCGGAAGTTGCCGAAGAGCGGCAACAGGTGAAAAATGCAGGCGGCTTGTTCGTGCTGGGCACAGAACGCCATGAAAGCCGTCGCATCGACAACCAGCTTCGAGGGCGCTCCGGTCGTCAGGGCGATCCGGGTCTCTCCCGCTTCTACCTGTGCCTGGAAGACGATCTACTGCGCATCTTCGGGCCGGATACGCTTTTTTCCAAGATGATGAATTCCAACCTCGAGGACGGGGAGGCCATCGGCTCCAAGTGGCTTTCCAAGGCCATCGAGACTGCACAGAAAAAGGTCGAGGCGCGCAATTACGAAATGCGCAAGCAGGTCGTGCAGTACGATGACGTCATGAACGACCAGCGCAAGGTTATCTACGAACAGCGTGCCGAAATCATGGATTCCGAACGCGTGGACGACGTTGTAGAGGACATGCGCCGTGACGCCATCAATTCCATCGTCGTTGCCGCGTGCCCGCCGGGCTCATATCCTGAGCAGTGGGACGTCGAAGGGCTGAAGGAAAAGGTCGACGAAGTGCTCGGTCTCAATCCCCCCATCGACAGCTGGATGGAAGAAGAGGCGGTAGAACCCGAACTGATCGAGGAGCGGCTGCAGGAACTGGCCGAGCAGCGCCTGAACGAGCGCACGGCCGACATCCCCGAGACCTCATGGCGCCGGGTGGAAAAGAGCATCCTGCTGGAACGGCTGGATTATCACTGGAAGGAACACCTCGCCACGCTGGATGCGCTGCGCCAGGTGGTGTTCCTGCGCGCCTATGCGCAAAAGCAGCCGATCAACGAATACAAGCAGGAAGCCTTCGGCCTGTTCCAGTTGATGCTGGATACGCTGCGCGAGGATGTGAGCAAGGTGCTGTTGACGGCAGAGTTGCGTCCGGCGGCGCCCCCGCCGCCACGCAAGCTACCTGACCTGCCCGATTTCCTGACGGGTCATATCGATCCGCTGACGGGCGAGGACAACAGCAACGACGGAGATGCCTCGCGCAACAAGCAACCACTGTTCGGCACTTTGGCAGGTTCGCCAGTGGCCACCACGGGCACAGCAGGATCTGCACAGCAGGACAATCCCTACGCCGATCAGAACATCAGCCGCAATGCGCTCTGCCCTTGTGGGTCGGGCAACAAGTACAAGCACTGTCATGGCGCAGCCGCCTAGCCGCTTGCCCGGATAGCAAATGCGGTTAGCATGGGGGTCAAGGAGAGCCCCCATGCGCCCCATTCGTCGTCTGACAGCCGTGCTTGCCGCGTTATCGTTAGCTGCCTGTGCGGTAGACTTGCCGCCTGCCAGCTATGCACAGGCCGGAATGCAAGATTACATTTTGGCAGCCGTGGTCAGCCCGGCCCGCCCGGCAGAGGACGTTGCGCGGGACGCAGCGCGCAAACCGGAAGAGATCGTCGCGTTCTCTGGTGTGCAGCGCGGTGACGTGATCGCCGAAATCGCACCGGGTGGCGGATATTACACGCGCATTCTTGCACAAACCGTTGGCCCGGAAGGCAGGGTTTATGCCCTGTTTCCTGCATCCTACGCCAATCAGCCCGGCGGTCTGGATAGGATCAACGCGATTGCTGAAACCTATGGCAATGTCGAAGTCGTGGTGGTGGAAGGGTATGACGCCATTCCCCTGCCGCAGCAGGTGGACCTGGTCTGGACGACCGAAAATTATCACGACCTTGCCAATCGCGATATCGCGCCGATTAATGCCGAGGTTTTCCGTATCCTGCGTTCCGGAGGCATCTATTTCGTAGAAGACCACGCTGCACCCGGAACCGGTGTCAGCGTAACCTCGACCCTGCATCGAATAGATCCTGCCGCCGTAAGGGAGCAGGTTGAAGCCGCCGGTTTCACGCTGGAGGCAGAGAGCGACATCTTGCGCAATCCTGCCGATCCGCACGACATATCGCCCGGCAACTTCGACGGGGTGAGCGACAAGTTCGCGATGCGGTTCAGAAAATCGATGTAGAAAATTTTATCGGCAGTGGGAACCGGACGGAAACCCGCGCATTTCCAGATTAAAGGCTGCGCTGACTCCCTGGCCGACGGGTCAAAGAAGCGCGGCCTTTTTCATGTCCGACATCGATGTATTATCGACGCGCAAGTGACGATGCGGTTTTCCAGCGATCTGGCGGAAAATGGCTCCCCGAGTTTGAAACCGTGGGCCTTCCGCAACCTTCCATACAAATCCGATAAACGTAGGTTTCTCTAGGGCTTCGAGCCTGTGGAGCGTCCATGCCTTTCCATTGACAACCACCCCTATCCGCGTCCAAGTGTGGGAAATAGTGTTGGCAATGGAAGATGGCTCCACTATGGGAAAGCTTACAGTAAAGGCAGTTCAGTACGCAAAGCCTGGCGTTCATGTGGACGGCAAAGGCTTGCTGCTGAAAGTGAAGAACGACAACGCGAAAAGCTGGGTGTTGCGCGTTCAATATGACGGGCGGCGGCGCGATGTAGGTTTAGGTTCCACCGATATTCTCACGCTGGCCGAGGCGCGCGAAAAGGCCGCTTCGCTTCGGAAGGTCGCATTAACAGGCGGCGATCCGATTGCAGAGCGGGACAAGCATAAGACGAGGGTGCCTACCTTTGCAGAGGCGATGCAGCGAGCGCATGACGAACTGGGCAAGGGATGGGGCGACAAGACGGGCGCGCAATTCCTGTCCAGCCTCAACACCCATGCAGTGCCGACGCTGGGCAAGCATAAGGTGGACGTAATCGAGACGGAACACGTCACGGCGGCGCTGGCGAAGATATGGACGGAAAAACCCCAAATCGCGCGCAAGGTGCGGCACCGGATCAATCAGGTGCTATCCTTTTCCAAATCGCGTGGATGGCGAACTTCGCCGGTGCCATTGGCCAAAGAGATTACGGATGGATTAGCCAAGCAACCCGAGAGCAAGAGCTTTCGCGCCATGCCTTACAAACAGCTTCCTGCCTATGTTTCTGGCGAATTGGGTAAGGCCGATTCCCCGGCGCGTCTGGCGTTGCTGTTCACGATCTTCACGGCGGCTAGATCAGGCGAGGTTAGGCTTGCCAAATGGTCACAGATCGATCGGGAGGATCGCGAGTGGAAGCGACCCGCCGAGATAATGAAAAACGGCAAATCTCACACCGTCACGTTAAACGATGCAGCGCTAACGATACTTGACCGGGCGTTTGGCACTGATGGGCTGATTTTTCCGAGCCTGCGCGGCAAGGTGCTGACGAACGCGGCGCTAGGCAAGATGCTGCGCGATAGCGGGCGCAGCGAAACAGTGCATGGCTTCCGTTCGACCTTCCGCGATTGGGCGGCAGAGAGAATGCCGACTGTGCCCTATGCGGTTGCTGAAATGGCGCTGGCGCATACCGTGGGCGATGCGACCGAGCGGGCATACCTTCGAAGCGACCTGCGCGACCATAGGCGGGCTCTAATGGATGCTTGGAGCGAATACGCTGCGCCGGCCATATCAAGTGGCGCTGACAACGTGGTGGCGCTTCATGCCTAGTAGGATCGAAAGCAAGCGGGAGGGTAGCGGTATGACTGCCCGAACGACCAAGCAAACACGCTACGATTTGACGCAACCGCTTGCGCCCGAGGAAGTCAACGAACTTCGCCAGTGGTTTGCAGGCATTAAGCCGCGCAATCGAATTGCCGAGGCGCGCGGACTAGCAGAGCGGACCCTAAAGGCAATTGAGGATGGTAATTCAGATCCTCACGACTTCGAGCCCTACTCAGGGATGGGCTGGTATAGCCTGGAAATTGTGAAGCGCGCCGATTGGCTAAATCACCCGCAAGACGAATACCGCAAGCTTGAATTGGCTTATGAGATTGGTGTTTTGGTGACAGAGGCGCAGCTAAAGGCCGCTTGGGATGCCGATGTAGAAAAAGCCAGCCACAATGCGGAAGTGCGGGACCGAGTAAACCGCGCCAATTCGAAGGCCGACCCTGAGTGGCGCGCACAAATCGTATCCGAAATCATGGCTAAAGAGGGCCTTGGAGTAACTAACGCATGCCGAGAGGCTGAATTTCGCTACCCTAATAAAGGTGCCTGGACGACGTTCCGAGACAATTACAATGCAAGAAAAGTGTCGGATGCTTAGCGACCGACACTAACAGATTGCCATAGCTGTCCAGCTGTCAACGCATGGAGACAGCAAAATGACGGATCAACTTCTACGGCTCGAGGCAGTCGAAAAGGCAATCGGCCTCAAGAAATCGAAAATCTATGAAATGATTGGGAAGGGCGACTTCCCCCGCCCTGTGAAGCTGGGGGCAATCAACACGTGGCCTGCAAGCGAGGTGTCCGGCTGGATTGCCGAACGGATCGCTGAACGCAGGGAGATGGCGTGATGACAAAGCAAAACCCCCGCACCGGGCAGGGTGCGAGGGTCTGGAATGTCCATTGCGGCGGACATTCGGACCTTACTCGAAATCGCAAGAAAATCAAAGCCAATGAACACATGCGGGTGCGGTTAGCTGCGCTGCTGTGGGGCTTCCCCTGGACCTCAGAGGTGCGCCGTGGCTGATTTTACCGACCGCCTGCGGGCATATCATATCGCGAAAGCGGACCTCGACCGTCACCAGTTTGGCGAAAACCCGGAAGGCCATGAAGCTGAATTAGAATTCGACAAGGTTACAGATCGCCTTTCCAACATTCATACGGATGCGCTTGACGGGCTGCTGCTTTCGAAAGCGGAAACGCGGCTTCAGTTGTTGCGCAAATTAGAAATTATCGTGGCCGAGGAGGTGCATGATAACTGGCACTTGAGCGCACCAATCATGGCGCTGGCGCTGGACGATGCGCGCCGCCTGATTGGGGGTGCATGATGTCTTCTATTTCTACTCAGCCATACGTTGCATTCTACCCAGAGCCTGGCAGCGCGCAGTCGCGTTTCCTGATTCAAGGCTATGTCGATCGCGAGCAAATTGCCACGGCGGCTGAGTTGCTTGTTGACTTGCTGGATGAGATTGACGGCGATCCAGACCTTGAGGGGGAATGCAGCGAAGATGAAATCTCACGCTGCGACGACATGGGCCGGCCCGTGCACGTCAATGAGCCCGGCTGTCCGATTAGTGACCCTGGCGGCTGCGAAAATGACGGGCGCGAACAGGACTGGGGGATTTAATCGAAATGATCGTCCCCTCCCCCGGCAGAACACAGCGCGCAATCGTGATCGTGCCATTCAACGAGGACGGCACCGATTATTGCCGCGCAGAACTCGGCGGCTGGTCCGTTGACTTTGAAATCGACCTGAAACCCGGTCCGCTCTGGCGTGTCCTCGCAGCGGCCCGCGACTGGCGAAGCGGTTTGCCTATCAACGTGCATCCCGAATGCAAGCGGAGGGCGAAGCGATGATCGACGTTCGCGCAATCGCTCGCCACTACGGCGGCACAGTAACCGGCAGCGAGGCACTTATCCCAACGCTGGGGCACAGTGCGAAAGACAGGGGCACAGCGATTAAAGCCGATCCTAGTGCACCTGACGGTTGCCTTATCCACTGCTTCAATGGCGGCGATGCCCTGGCTGAGAAGGACCGGCTGCGCGCTGATGGCTTCCTGCCGAAGTTTGAACCGAAGGCCAAAGCGGACCTTGGACCGTGGAAGCCAACTGCGACCTTCGAGTATGCCGATGCGAATGGCGAGGTCACTTATCGCACCGTTCGCCGCGAGCCTCAAGACTGGGCCGGTCCTGACAAGCGCCCGAAAGAGTTTCGCGCAGAGCGGTTCGAGGGTGGACGTTGGATTACGGGCGTGGGTAACTGCGAGCGCGTTCCCTATCGGCTCACTGAATTGCGCCAAGCGATAAATGCGGGTGAAGTCGTCTATCTAGTGGAAGGTGAGACGAAGGCCGACAAGCTTTGCGAGTGGGGTTTGGCCGGAACTGCTATCGCATTTGGCGCGAAAGGTTGGCGCGCCGATTACGCGCAGCACTTTGCAGGCGCTCGCGTGGTTATCCTGCCCGATAATGACGAACCGGGACGGGACTTCGCGCGCCGGGTATATACGGACCTGAAAGATGTAGCATTGCCTCTCGTAGTGGAATTGCCGGGACTCCCCCCAGCCGGTGACATTATCGACTGGAAGGGCACGGCTGAAGGATTGGAGGCTTTGTCTGCCAATGCCGTTGCGCCCGATTGGCTAGACCAAGCGCTTCCCACGATGAACGAAACAAGCACCTTCCCCTTTGTTGCGGTTGGATCCCTGGAGTTTCGACCGCCCCGCTATCTTATCGAGGGTATGATCGAAGAAGATACCGTTGGAATGTTCTTCGGCGATCCGGGAAGCGGGAAGACCTTTAGCGTGGTGGATGTTGGTCTGTGCACGGCAACGGGCGCGCAATTTCACGGGCGCACCGTCAAACAGGGATCAGTCTTCTACATCGCCGGAGAGGGCCACAACGGACTCGCCAGAAGATTCCATGCGTGGAGCCGTGCGCGAGGCTTGCCCCTAGACCGCGTGCCACTTTTCAAATCCGAACGAGCCGCGCAGTTTCTCGACAAGGAAAGCGCGCAGGCGGTGGCTGAATCTGTTCAAGCGCTGGCTACGGAGCATGGCGATCCCACGCTAATAATAATCGACACGCTGGCGCGAAACTTCGGCGCCGGTGACGAAAGCAGCACCCGCGATATGAGTGAATTTATTGCGGCCGTGGACGGTTTGAAAGCGCAATTCAAAGGCTGCACAGTCCTGATCGTCCATCATTCGGGCCATGCCGACAAGCAGCGCGCAAGAGGCGCGATGGCATTGAAGGGTGCGCTCGATTTCGAATATCGGATCGAAAAGCAGGGCGATATCCTGCGGATGGTTTGCACAAAAATGAAGGATGCGCCGGAACCGGACGATTTGGCCTTTGCCTTCAGAACTGTGCAGATCGACGCAGAAACGACCAGCGCGACTTTGGAAGAGACGAACGCTTCGCCACGCAAGAAGCCGCTTACGCCTGCCCAGCGCCTTGGCTTGGAAACATTTGCAGAGGCAGCTGCTTCCGCCGGTCAATTCGACGGCGAAACCTTCGAGGGATTAGCCTTATCCGCGTGGTTGTCCGCCTTTGTATCTCGGCACACCGGCGACAATGACGATTCCAAGAAGCGAGCGCTTCGGCGGACAAGAGCGGACCTCGTGGAAGCCGGGTTCCTCACAGTCGAGAACGACAACTATCATACCGAAAACGCTGATCTTTTACGCCTGATCGAAACGAAGCGGACAGAGCGGACATGAGCGGACAATTCGCAATTTGTCCGCGTTCGGAAACGGATGGATGGGCGGACGGACACGGACAGGGGTCTAAGACCTGTCCGTTTGTCCGCCCCCGACCGGCAACCCGGTTTCCTATGGGGAAAGCAGAGAGATTTAGAGAATGACACGCAAGGCATGGACCAAACGCGGCGCAGGAAATCGGCACCAGCAAGGCTACGGCACGGCATGGGATAAGCTGCGGCTGACCATCCTGGAGCGCGACAAACACCTCTGCCAGATGTGCAAGGCGAAGGGACGCGTGACCGCAGGCAACCAGTGCGACCACAAGATACCGAAAGCCAAGGGTGGCACAGACGATCCGAGCAATCTCTGGATTTTGTGCAGCTCCTGTCACGACCGCAAGACGATCACCGACAAAGGACACCGACCCAAGCCTCGCTTCGCTGCCGATGGCTGGCCAGTCGATGGCTAGAGGCGGGGAGGTAAC
>OJBY01000283.1_pt1 | contig 31268 bp, 43 predicted proteins | sample 1591731 | NCBI WGS metagenome assembly OJBY01 (sample SAMN05416837, study PRJEB24817) | seawater metagenome | isolation source: Sea water | place: Canada:Atlantic | collected 2013-07
CACTATCCTCTTCGTCGGCAGCGTCAGATGTGTATAAGAGACAGCGCCCGTACTGCATTCGGCAGCGGGCATGTTCTTGGCATCCATCACCACCTGCAATTCATCGCGATGTGGCCCTTCGAGAGTGCGCCCTGCTGCGCGATCGCGGCGTCGCCCGGCATGGAGGCGATCGCGCATGGCATCTTCCTCAAGCGCGCCACCGGGGAGATGGGTGAGTGCAGGGCGGGCAAAGGGGCCGGAGGGAAGAGCGCCTAATTCAGCGGACAACGCCTCCACCAACCGCGCGCGCGCCTGCGCCAATTGCGCCCCGGCAAGCGCCATCTGCGTCTCGATGGAATCGAGCCATGCGGGCTCGGGCTCCGGCAAATCGGAAAGCAGCTTGTTGCGTTCCCTCAGTGCATTCTCATAACGGCTGGCATGGCGTGCGTGCCCGGGCGAAAGGGCCAGCGCGAGTCGATCCATATAGCGGCGGCGAGCGCCCGCACTATCAGCGAAAATACGGTCCATTGCAGGGGTCAGCCAGCTTATGGCCAGCCATTCGCCAAGGCTGACCGCGCTTGCTTCGGCACCATTGACCTGCACAATACGCCGCCCTGGCCGCTGTCCTTGCATGCCAGTGCCTAGCGAGACCGGATCAGTCCCGCCGCCAGTGTCCAATTTTGCGCTGATGGCAAAGCCGCCATCTCCGGTCTCGCCCGCCATATCTGCCAATGCTGCGCGCCTCAGCCCGCGTCCGGGCGCGAAAAGCGAGATTGCCTCCAGGACATTGGTTTTGCCCGCGCCGTTTTCCCCGACCAGAAGATTAAGCTGGCGCGTGTCCTCAAGCCGCGTGTCGGCATGATTGCGAAAGGTGGAAAGGATGATGCGATCTAGCGCCATGGGTGCGCTGTCGTTTCTATGCCAGCACCTATTCCGACACCAGTCGAAAACAGCAATGCGCTAACTTGGTGTGAAATCCTAATTCTTGGGATAGGAGCACATGAAACCTTTCTGCTTCTTGAACGAAATTGGCAGATTTCTGCGATTTTTCCGGTTTGGCACGCCTCCTGCGAAGTTGGAAGTATAGGACGCAGCACAGTGCAAACGTCCCACAATGAGGAAATTGTTTTCATGTTCAGCACCAATGATTTCGCTGCCAAATTGTTCGCCGGTCTCGGCGCAATCGCCATGACGATCACCCTGATGGCCAGCAGTTTTGCAAATCCCAACGCCGCCAGCGTTGCAGGCCTGCTTGCCTGAATCGCCCCCGACCAAACCAGATACTTCAGGAGCCATATAATGACTTTTACCAATGAATTTGCCAGCAAGGCTGCCGCTGCATTCGGCGCTGTTGCCATCACCGCCACCCTGCTGTTCAGCAGCTTTGCGAACCCCGCTACCACGACTTTCACCGGGATTCTGGCGTGAACAAGATTCGTAAAACCTCCAACGGCACCCCGGCCAGGTTTCGTCTTGATAGTGCCAATGGCAAGATTGCCGGCGTGTGCGGTGGAATCGCCAATTATTTCAAGATCGATCCACTGATTGTCCGGCTGATCTTTGCGATAGGGGCTATAATCGGCTTCGGCAGCTTTATCCTTATCTATCTTGTAATATGGTTGCTGGCCAACTGATCGGCCAGCGACCCCACCCAACTCACCATCTGAAAGAAGTCGCATCGGCATTTGCGCAAAACCCAAACATCGCTATCTGCCATATCCACGCGCCCATAGCTCAGCTGGATAGAGCACGAGACTTCTAATCTTGAGGCCGCAGGTTCGACTCCTGCTGGGCGCGCCAAATTCCCCCTATGAAGGGGCGCCCACAAAGATGCTTTTGGGGTTGGTAAACGCTTTCAGGCCAAAACCGCCATGTTCGCGTCCATAGCCTGAATTCTTCACCCCGCCGAAAGGCATGGTAGGATCGGCTACCCCGTAAACATTGATATAGACCATGCCTGTATCGAAATGCTGAGAGGCCATCTTGATCGCGCGGTCGGTATCTTTTGTCATGATGCCGCCGCCCAGGCCATATCGGCTGTCATTGGCAAGGCGCATGGCATCATTATCATCCCGGGCACGGATGACCGATGCGACAGGACCGAATAATTCATCATCATAAGCGGGCTGTCCCTTGGCGACGTCAGAGAGCACCGTGGCGGGATAATAGTTTCCCTTGCCATCGGGGATTGACCCGCCGCATTCGATCCTCGCTCCGTTGGCAACCGATTTTTCAACCTGTTCCTGCAAGGTATCGCGCAGATCCGATCGCGCCATCGGGCCCATGTCGCTATCGTCGGCATTGGGATCGCCCAGTTTCACCGCTTCGAACAGCGACACGAATTTTTCGAGAAATGCGTCATAGACCTTTTCCGTCACGATGAAGCGCTTGCCGTTGATGCAGGTCTGGCCGTTATTATAAAGTCGCGCCTGCGCGCAAATCTGCGCGGCCTGATCTACATCGGCATCTTCCAACACCATATAGGCATCGTTTGAACCAAGTTCGAGCACCGCTGGCTTGAGCAGCTTTCCCGCTTCCTGCGCAACGTGCTTCCCTGCATTGTCCGATCCGGTAAGTGTGACGCCTCTCACCTTGTCATGCGCGATGACTTCGTCCGAAACATCGTGGTCGATCACAAGCACTGTAAACAGATCTTCTGGCAGGCCCCCCTTGGCAAAAATATCCGCCAGCATCAGCCCGCTGCCGGTGCAATTGCCGGCATGTTTCAGCAGCACGCCATTGCCCGCCATCAAGCTGGCAATAGCATAACGCACAACCTGATAAGCAGGGAAGTTCCACGGCTGAATCCCATATACCACGCCGATTGGAGAATAGGTGACGATGCCGCGCCCGGCGTTGGCCGGATCGCGGCTTTCATCAGCCAGTTCTTTCGGTCCGATTTCAGCGGTATAGTCGCAAATGCTTGCGCACAATTCTATTTCGTCGCGGCTGTCACCGATCAGCTTGCCGACCTCATCAGTCATCAGTTGAGCAAGTTCCTCCGTATTATCCCGCAGGCTTTGGGCGATGCTGGTGATAATCTTGGCGCGATCTTCGTGCGAAACCGTCTTCCATTCCAGAAAGGCTGCGTGGCAGGCATCCACCTTTGCACTCGCAGCCTTTGCATTCAGCGGCTCGTAGCTATTGATCTGTTCTCCGGTCGCGGGATTGATGGTTGTAATCATTGTCATGGAACGGTTGCCTTTGGTCTTGAAAATTAGGGGCTTGCATCAAATACGCATGAAGACGCGGCAAAGGTCCGCGATTGTCTCAAGGCCCGCCCGCAAATGCGGCGAACTGGCGGTGCGAATGTGACTAACCGGAAGCGTCGGCAAATTTTACACAAATGCGTTGCGTTAAGTTTTTGCTAACCATCGTCTTGCTAGAAAACCCTGAGTTTCGCAAAACTGGCACGCTGCATGCAACAGGTCTTGTGTATCCAAAGTCTTCGATAGAGGCGGGACCTTCCAACGGTCTCCAACCAGTCTCCCGGTCCCGCCTCCCCGAAGCCTTCTTCCGAAATAGCCGAAAGCGCCTATCGCCGTCCCGCCCAGGGTTCGTCCGTATGGTCGACCTGTATTGTGCCGCCGTAAGGCTGGCACGAGCTACGGGCATGGGCCGGATCGCCATCAAGCCAGATCGGCCAGTCTTCGGGCGCAAGGATCACTGGCATGCGATCGTGCAGGGGTTTTATGGTGTCGTTAGCGCTGGCCATAACCATGGTGAAGGCGCGACCCCATTCCACCGTATCGCGCCATAAGCCGGCAACCGCAAAAAGCGGTGCAGTGGAAGGGCTGAACCATGTGCGCGTTTTGCCGCCGACTGGCCCCTTCGCCTCAGCAAATGCAGATATGGGTATAAGGCAGCGCCGGGCATTGAAGCTGGCTGACCAGAAGGGGCCATCCAGCTTGTCCTCCCGCGCATTATTGACCGGCTTGGGCTTGAGTGGCTGGCGCTTCACGCCCTTGCGCTGAAGCGGGAATCCCCAGATCATCTGCTGCAGGCTGCTTTCTGCCAGCACCATGCCAGGATAGCCTGGATATACGCTTTCCGGCGCATTTCCTGCCATGGCGAAGGCCATGTCCTGTGCAATTGCTTCGAAGAATTGCGCAACCTCGTCATGACTGCTGCTCATCTTGTAAAGATTGCACACGGGATCGCTTCCTCAGCCTAGGGCGCGACTTGCACCTGATCGGCGGGCATGGGTTCGCCGACTGTGCCGCTGACCACGGGCCACATCGTATCTCCGGTGGTTACGCCCAAACGCATCGGCAATAATGTGGATAGCAGGATATGCACTGGGCTGGGCGTTTCTGCGCCTTTATAATTGGTGAGATAGACCTTGGTGGCAAGATCGGCGTCGTTGGCGGACCAGGTGATCACTTCGCAGGTATCGGTGATAAGATCGGGCGTGCCTTGCAGCCCGAATTTATCGAAACCGACGCGGTAATGCCTTCCCAGCGGAATTGCACCTTCTTCTATGGGGCCGTTCAGGACGTAGGCATCAAAGGTGCCATTGTCGCGCGGGGGCAGGACGATTGTGGCAAAGGTGACAGACGCGGTCACCGATGCGCCCGCGCTCTCATCAAGGCAGAAGGCATTGTTGCCGGCAGCCAGCACAACGCGGGGGGCAAAACTGCGCGCCTGCGCCATGGCTGACGCGGTGCCAGTGAGTAGAGGGATATTGCTTTGCGGGTGAATGGTTTCACTACGGATCGCACCATTCGCGATCTCATATTCGGCCAGTTCGAGCCAATCTGCATCGGGTTTGTCGATATCCTGCCGCCCGACAATTACAGCGCGCCAGACGCCCGGCTCATCAGTAGGGAGAGCTATTGCGCCTTGATATCCGGCACCAGGCCCCCCGGTAACCATGCCGACATATTGGGTCTGGGCCAGGCTGACAGCGGTTTGCACTTCGCCCATGAGTCGCGCGATTTCCTGAGCATCGCGAGCCTGATCCATCAGGCTGGCGGGCTGGGCGAGAGTTGGCTGGGCAACAGCGGTGTCGCCAGCAATGTCCTGCGCGGCGAGAGGAGCTGACACAATCAGGGCAGCGATTATTGCAAATATGCGGACCATGCAGTCTCCGGAAAAAGCGTAGGCGAACGACAGCTTCGATCACCTGTAAGGCGGATTGCCGCAAAGACCGCACCGCAGATTTACCGGAGATGAAGAGAGCCGGGCGCCGCCATTTCAGGCAAGGCGCGCAAGGTTGGTCAATCTTCTGCCTTGGCAACCTGCTTTTCATTCATCAACTGCAGCAATTCGCCATCTTCGAACATTTCCATCATGATATCGCTGCCGCCAACAAATTCACCCTTCACATAGAGTTGGGGAATAGTCGGCCAGTCCGAATATGCCTTGATGCCCTGACGGATCTCCATGTCCTGCAACACATCGACACTGCCGAAAGCCACATTACAGTGATCAAGAATGGCAATTGCGCGGCTGGAAAAGCCGCATTGCGGGAACAGCGGCGTACCTTTCATGAAGAGGACCACGTCATCCTTGTTCACTATCTCGGAAATGCGTTCGCTTGTCTCAGTTTTCAAATCGGTCATCTGTCCCACCCGGAGGATTTTAATGTCCAGTTTCAGTTGGGGACGCTGGTGTGCAGTTGCAAGGCGTGGAGTTCGCCGCCCATGCGATCACCCAATGCTGCGAAAACCATCTTGTGCTGCTGAATCCGGCTTTTCCCCGAAAATGCGTCAGAGGTAACGCGGGCGAGCCAGTGATCATTATCTTCGACCAGTGCCTCCATCTCCACCGTGGCATCGGGCAGCGCGGCCTTGATCAGCGCCTCTATTTGTTCTGCAGGCATTGGCATGGACAATAACTCCGGATCGTTCGCTCAGGATTCGCTCATCAACTGGCGCTTGGCTTCAATCAATTTTGCCTCAAGTTGAGCGCGCACGGTGGCTTCGTCCGTATCGCATCCGGCCTGGGTCAGATCGCCGAGCAGTTTGCGGATTACGTCTTCGTCTCCGGCTTCCTCGAAATCGGCTTGCACCACCGCCTTCTTGTAAGCCTCGGTCTCTTCTGGGGTCAGCTTCATCAGCCCGGCTGCCCATTCACCGAGCAGGCGGTTGCGCCGCGCTGCGACACGGAAGGCATTTTCACCATCCAGCGCGAATTTGGCCTCTTCGGCGCGTTCGCGGTCCTTGAAATCTGTCATGTCTGTTTCACTTTCTCGTCAAGATGTCGCCCGGCCCGTAGCAAAAATCGGGTTAGGGCGGGAAACTTCAGGCGCCAACTCCGGTGCCGTGGGCGATCCACGGACGGTCTGCTGCCAATTGGCCTTCAAACCCTGCAATCGCATCATCGCGGGCCAGCGTCAGCCCAACTTCGTCCAGCCCTTCCATGAGGCAATGCTTGCGAAAGGGATCAATATCGAATGCGAAGCGGTCCTGAAACGGAGTGGTCACGGTCTGCGCTTCAAGATCGATGGAAACGGGATCAGTCTCCGCAACTTCGAGCAGGCGATCCACCGCGTCCTGCGGCAAGGCGACTGTGAGAATGCCGTTCTTGAAAGCATTGCTGGCAAAAATATCGGAAAAGCTGGGCGCGATGACGGCGGTAACACCCATGTCCAGCAGTGCCCAGGCGGCGTGTTCCCGACTGGAGCCACAACCGAAATTATCGCCTGCAATCAGGATTGGCGCATTGGCGAAACGCGGCTGGTCGAACACATTGTCCGGATCATCCGCCCGAACAGATTCGAAAGCGCCTTCGCCCAACCCTTCACGGCTGATGGTCTTGAGCCAGCGTGCAGGGATGACAAGATCGGTATCGATGTTCTTGCGTCCGAACGGGATGGCCCGACCTTCAACTGCGCGCAGTGCCTGCATCAATCGGTCTCCGGCTTTTCGCCGCTTGGAATAGGGCCGGGCTGGGTCGGCTCGTTCCGCTTCTTGCGCTTGTTTACATACAGGAGTGCAGCAGCCACCGCTGCCGATCCGATGGCACCTGCCGCGATTGCGGCTTTTCCGGGGATTTTGTTGGTCATGCTTCTTCAATGCGCTCGCGTTGGATGTGTTTCAAGATATTCGCGCAAGTCCAGCCACAGCTTTTCTTTTTCAGCAACAGGCATGGCTGCATAGGCAGGGCTGGAAGATGGCAAATCGAGACACGCGTAACGGCTGCAATCCACCAGTGAACGCCCCAGCTTTGCCGCCGTCTTGCCGTTGAAGCCGATAGCTCTAAGTTCTGGTAATCCTTCACAGAAATTGCCCAGCGGGTGGATGGCCGCATCGCGGATGGCGGAATCGAGACTGCCTTTGCGTGTGCCAGCCGCCACCACATCCCACAAGCCGATCCTATGCGCGCGGAGCCTTTCCAGCCGTGCATCATAGGGCAGGGCGGGCAGGTCTTCCGCGATAATCCTGCCCGCAAAATGCCAGAACATATTGCGCGGGTGGGCATAATAGCGGTGCTGCGCAAGAGACAGATCGCCGGGCAGGCTACCGAGGATCAGCACGCGCGTCTCAGGAGAGACAACGGGGGCGAACGATGTTTTTCGTCTTTCGTCAGGCAGGCTCACGCTGCAACTCACGCACGTCGGTCAGGCGGCCAGTGACCGCGGCAGCCGCTGCCATTGCCGGGCTGACAAGATGCGTGCGAGCGCCGGGCCCTTGCCTGCCAACGAAATTGCGATTGCTGGTGGAAGCGCAGCGTTCGCCTGCGGGCACCTTGTCCGGGTTCATGCCGAGGCATGCGGAACAGCCAGGCTCCCGCCATTCCATGCCCGCGTCGATGAAAATGCGGTCCAGACCTTCAGCCTCGGCCTGCATCTTCACCAAGCCCGAACCAGGCACGACGATCGCCCATTTAATTCCGTCCGCGATTGTGCGGCCACGCAAAATCTCTGCTGCGGCGCGCAAATCTTCTATGCGACTGTTGGTGCAACTGCCGATGAAGATATTCTCGACAGCAATGTCACGAATCTGCGTGCCCGGGGTGAGGCCCATATAGGCAAGACTTTTGCGTGCAGCTTCCTGCTTTGCCGGATCGGCAAAATCTGCCGGATCGGGCACGCGTCCGCCGATGGCGACAATGTCTTCCGGGCTGGTGCCCCACGTCACGGTCGGCTCTATTTCGGCAGCATCAATGATTATGGAGGCATCGAATTGCGCGCCTTCATCTGTCTGCAGGCTGCGCCAATAGGCCACTGCCTGATCCCATTCAGCGCCCTTCGGGGCATAAGGGCGATCCTTGAGATAGGCGAAAGTCGTGTCATCGGGCGCAATCAAGCCGGCGCGCGCGCCGCCCTCAATGCTCATGTTTGAAACAGTCAGGCGGCCTTCAACGCTCATCTCCTCGAACACGCGGCCGCGATATTCGATGACATGGCCTGTGCCGCCTCCCGTGCCGATGCGGCCGATGATGTGCAGGATCAGATCCTTGGGGGTCACACCGGGGCCAAGCGATCCCTCTACCCGGACTTCCATGGTCCTTGACGGGGAAAGCAGCAGCGTTTGCGTGGCAAGCACATGTTCAACCTCGCTGGTGCCGATGCCAAAGGCCAGCGCGCCGATGCCGCCATGGCAGGCAGTATGCGAATCGCCGCAAACAATAGTCGTGCCAGGAAGCGAAAAGCCCTGTTCGGGGCCGATGACATGGACAATGCCCTGCTCCCGAGCGATTGCTCCGAAATAGCGAATGCCGAAATCGGCAACATTGCGTTCCAGCGCGGCAAGTTGTTGCGCGCTTTGCGGATCGACAATCGGAATGGGGTTGCCAGCATCATCCACACGCGCCGTGGTAGGCACATTGTGATCGGGCACGGCAAGGGTCAGCTCGGGACGACGGACCTTGCGGCCTGCAAGGCGCAGCGCCTCAAATGCCTGCGGGCTGGTGACTTCATGGACGAGGTGGCGGTCGATAAAGATAAGACAGGTGCCGTCATCGCGGCGTTCCACCACATGGGCGTCCCAAATCTTTTCGTACAGTGTGCGGGGTCGGCTGGACATGCTGCTCGCGCTAGTCCCGCCGACCCCGGCTGACAAGGTCTGAAAGTTTCAGCGACGGTAGGAATTACCGCCGATCATTTCGATAATCGTGATTGTCGCGCGCTTTATCTGTGATTTGTGCACGCACGCTGGTCACTTGGCGATCGAGCTGGCGCAGCTCGGTGCGGGTGAAGCCGCCGCGGGCATAGCTGCGGTATAGCGACTGGAGCCGCGTGACCTGGCTATTTAGTCGCGCTTCCTCGAGGCGGGACAGGCCACGGCTACGTTCAATCTGCCGGTCAAGCTGCTGGATCTCGGCGCGGATCTGGCCACCATTGGCGGCCGCGGCACTGGCCGGAACAGTAAATAGCGCAGTTGCCGCAAGTGCAAGCGGGGCGGCAATAAGCATCTTATTCATGGCATCAATCCTTTTCTTGGCTGCGGCATTCAGGTTTCTGCCTGTGCCGATGAACGATATATGCCGATAAATATGCGATCTGTCCGTCAGCAATGGTAAGATTGTGTCGCAAGTCGCGACATAGCTTTCGCAATGCTGACAGGGTTTATTTTCCCAAGCGGGGGAGACCGACTTGGAATGTTAATCTGCGACCCCTAGCTTACTGCTATGCCAACGAAAAGCTTCGCGATTCCCATTCGTATCCTGCCTGAAGATATCGATTTCATGGGCCATGTAAACAATGCCCGTTATCTGAGCTGGGTGCAGGACGTGGTGTTTCAGCATTGGCAAAAACTCGCGCCCGCAGAAGAGGTGGCGAGCAAGGCATGGGTCGCTCTCAAGCATGAAATCACCTATCGCCGCCCCGCATTCCTTGAAGACGATGTCATCGCTGAAACCGTGCTGGAAAAGATTGCCGGCGCCCGCAGTTTTTACAACACCGTTATAAAACGCGGAGAAGATGTGCTGGCCGAAGTGCAAAGCATGTGGTGCTGCATCGATAGCGAAACGCTGCGCCCTTCGCGCATCAATCGCGATGTGGCGGAAAGCTATTTCGGCCTGCCGCCGAAGAACCAGCCCACCACTGGCGAATAGTCGCGCTTTGCGTCTGACGCATCGCGGGCGTATATTGCCATCATGGAAATTTTGCTGCCCATTCTGATCGTGCTGGCAACCGTACTGGCGATGGAATTCGTCGCATGGTCGAGCCACAGATACATTATGCATGGCTTTGGCTGGGAATGGCATCGTGACCATCACGAACCGCATAATAATGTGCTGGAGAAGAACGATCTTTATGGGCTTGTTGGCGCAGCCATGAGCATTTCAATGTTCGCACTTGGCAGCCCTCTGGTACTTGGCGATGCCGCGTGGGCTCCGGCAACATGGATCGGTTTGGGTATCCTTGCATATGGCATCATCTACACGCTTGTGCATGATGGGCTGGTCCATCAACGCTATTTTCGCTGGGCCCCCAAGCGGGGCTATGCCAAGCGGCTGGTTCAGGCGCACAAGCTGCATCATGCGACCATTGGCAAGGAAGGCGGGGTGAGCTTTGGCTTCATTTTGGCCGCTGACCCTGTGCGACTGAAGGCAGAACTGCGGCGCCAGAAGGAGGCCGGTATTGCGATCGTACGCGAGAGTGCCGGGGCCTGAGCCGCGCGGACATGCCGCAATCGCCGGGTGATATATCGGGAGAATGGGACGGGCAATTTGCCTATCCAGCCGGTGATGGTCCGGTGACGCCCTTCATTGCCGCTATTGTTCAGCGCGGCGGCAGCTTCACCGGCACAATTCTCGAACCCGATCTCTATCTGGGGGGCATGAAGGCAGAAGCGACGATCATGGGTATTGTGGGAGGTTCGTCTGTGGACTTCACCAAGACTTATCGCTCCGCCAGCATGGGCTATGAAAACCCCGTCGATTACGTCGGCAAATTGTCTCAGGACTGTGAACACATCACCGGCATGTGGAGCCTGCTCGACATGAATGGCAGTTTCGAAATGACCCGCCGATCACGCCCCTTGGCACAAGAGAAGCGCGTGGCAGCGACCGAAGTGCATCGCTGACACGCGTTTCATATACTTGATTGGGAATGACCCGGATTAGCGGGCGTAATTCACGTAAAGACCGTGGATCAGGCCTGGGATAAAGCCCAGCAAAGTCAGCACCAGATTGATCATCGTCGTCTTGCCAAGGCCGTGCTTTGCAGCAACGCCCAATGGCGGAATAAGAATGGTGAGGATGAGTACGATAATTGCCATTTTATGCTGTCCTTTTTAAACGTTACGCCTGCCCGTCATTTGTTCAGTTAACGGGCTGTATGGCGCATCGTTCCGCAGCGGCAGCTTCGCGCAGCGGCGATGATCGTCAGTCTTCGGCTATCCGCGTCGCATGTTCGCGCACCAGCGCAATCATATTGGGCACACCCTGTGTGCGATTGGAACTGAGCTGGTTCCTGAGATCGAACGGGGCGAGGGCAGCTGCAACATCCATCTGCGCTACCTCGGCGGCAGGTTTGTCTTGCACAGCGGAGATGACCAGCGCGACGATGCCCTTGGTGATCGCCGCATTGCTATCCGCCATGAAGTGCAGTTTTGACGCGTCGCCAGTGGGATAAACCCACACTTGCGCCGAACAGCCGCGCACCAGCGTGGCGTCTGTCTTCAGCGCATCCGGCATCTCTTCCAGTTCGCGGCCAAGTTCGATCAGCAGGCGGTATCTCTCATCGCCTTCGAGGAAATCATATTCTTCGTGAATGTCTGCAAGTGTGCGCATGTCAGCGCATCTAGTGACTTCGCGTCAGAGGTCCACCCCATTGGCGATAGCTTCCAGCTTGCGGATGCGTTCCTTGAGGTCCGCAATTTCGATCCGCGCCATGCCTTCGGGTGAGCCATTTTCCATTTCTGGCGGCAGACGCCGCATATCCAGCTCACGATTCTTTAGCGAAAGCCAGCCTTGCCAGCCTGCCAGCGCAGTGCCGGCCAATATTACCAGCCCAACCAGCATGGTGACGGCAACAAGCATGTCGATTTCCATCATCATCATGTTCTCCTTGCCTCTTGTCCCTTACTCGTCCCGCAGTTTCTCGATTTCCTCGGCAGTGCGGCGCGCCGGATCGGTGGCGATACGTTCGAGCACTTTGACGCGCTCACGCAGGCTTTCCACTTCCGTTTCCAGTTCCTCTTCACGCTCGCTCGGCAATTCGCGTTGCTGCTCGACTTCGCGTTCGCCTCTTTTCGAGCGGCTGCCCAAAGTGCCGGCGATTGCCGTTATCAACACGATGAGAACGATGGCTGTCCAGAAGGTCATCGCGCCCTTTCCCCTTCGGCCTTGATGTCGCGCAGGCTCTCTATCTGGCGCGAGATGTCGGCGGATGGATCGGTGACGATCCGTTCGAGGACGCGCAACCGATCTTCAAAAAGCTGCTGGCTCTCATGCCCCTGGCTCATCTGGGCCTTCTTCGCCTGTTCGATCTGCAGTTTGAGTTCCAACTTACGTTCTTCATGCTGTATGGAACGGCGGTGAAACACCTGCGCCATGCCGAAGGCCAGTGTGGCGGCGAGCAAGATGAAAACGAAAATCCCAGCCAAATCACCATCCATCAGTTTGTCTCCATTTCCTTATTGCGCAGGGCTTCGATTTCCGCAGCCAATTCAGTCGGGCGATCGGTGGCGATGCGTTCCAGCACGCGGACACGATCTTCAAGGCTTGTCCTGGTTTCGCCGCGCGGTGCGTGCGCTTGCCCTGCTGGCGGTCTGCGCTTTCTGTCGCGCAGCTTCAGGGCCAGCGCAGTCAAACCGATACCGCCGCCCAATGCCAGCGTGGCGATGATTATTGCATCCTGCACAAGTGGCCAATCAGCGCCCATCAGTTCGCGCCCTTTTGGGTGCCACGCAGAGTTTCGATCTCTTGCGTCAGATGGTAACCGCTATCGGTGACGATGCGTTCCACATTGGCGAGACGATCCTTCATTGAGCCGAGTTCGGCACGTAGCGCGGCGTTTTCCTGGCTGAGCAGTTTGACCCGTTCTTCATTCTCGGTACTCTTTTTTGGATAGACTGCCTTGCCCCAACTGTTTTCCAACGGATATCCGTGGCGCACGCGGATCAGGGTATTGATGACCCATGCCAGCGAGATGGAAACAACGCCTACGCCAATCACGGCTGGTGTAAGAATTTCCAGATCCATTACGCTTTCTCCTTTTTGGCGAAGTTCATCTGCACACCGCTGCCGCGTTCCTCGACTGTGCGGGTATCGCGCAGGGCCTCGATCTGGCTGGCAACGTCATAACCCTTGTCGGTGACGATGCGTTCGAGCACGCGGACGCGGCTTTCGAGTTCCTGTACATGGCTGGCATATTGCGCGGCCTTTTCGCTGCTGGCCTCTGCCGTTGCAGTGATGCGCTTTTCTTCCAGTTTCTGATTCTTCTGGATCCAGACGATGCCGAACACCATCAGGAACGGCGCGGACACTGCCACCAGTCCGATCAATTCACCCATGCCCAATTCCCTCCTGAGTTTCGATTTACCGCAGCCGTTCGATTTCCGATGTCAGGCGCGGGTTGGAGCTGACGTAAAAGCTCTCCACTTCGGCCAATCGGCGATCGACATCCTTCATCTGCGCACGGATTTCGCGAGCGGTGCGTTTCGGGTTTTGCCGGACACGCTGCCAATATTGGGTTTCACCCGGATCGGCAGAATAAAGATGCGCCGGCTTCTTGTTCAGCAGGACGCCCATGATGACGTAAAGCGGAATAGCAATCGTACCCATGACGCCCGTCAGGATGGCCGCGATAAACGCGAGCCTGATCCAGAGGGCGTTGACGCCGGTATAGTCCGCAATGCCGGAGCAAACGCCCATCAGCTTGCCATTCTGCTTATCGCGGTAAAGTGTTGTGCGTGGGGTGTTCATGTGCGTTCTCCCTTCTTTTCTGCCAGCATTTCTTCCAGTTCACGAAGCGGGACATTGTCCACTTCCCTGTCGTGCTGGATACGGGCTGGCTTGAAATCGGCATTGTCGGAGGCGACGAGGCGTTCGACCGTATCCATCCGTTCATCCAGTCGCTTGGCGAGGCTGTAGAGATCTTCCAGCAGCGCTTCGTCGTCGGTGGTGATGGTGGCGGATGTCTTCCACTTTGTAACGTAGTGAAGGATGAGCCAGGGCAGGCCCACAAAAATGGCCAAGACGATGACTGCAGGTTCCATGATTATACCCCTTCGTCTTTCTTGTCAGCGCCGCCACCGGCAGGGGTGCCCTTGCCGAGTGCGCGCTTCATTTCTTCCAATTCCTCATCGACCTTGTCGCCGCCTTCGAGGGCGGCAAATTCGTCGGCGAGGGACTTTTGTCCGGACCCATCGGCAATCGAGAGCGATTCCGCGCGGCCTTCGGCATAATCGACACGGCGTTCGAGCTGGTCGAAGCGGCTCAACGCATCGTCCACACGCTCATTCGTCATCAGGCTGCGCAACTTCACACGGTTTTCCGCGCTCTCCAGGCGGGCGGCAATCTGGCTCTGGCGGCTGCGGGCTTCGCGCAGTCGGTGCTGCAGCTTGGCAATGTCCTCTTCATAGGCGCGCAGTGCATCGTCGAGCACGGTAATTTCCTGGTGCAGCTGATCGATCATGTCGGTCGCCTTGCGCTTTTCCATCAGTGCGGCACGGGCCAGATCTTCACGATCCTTGCTCAGCGCCAGCTGCGCTTTTTCGCCCCAATCGGCCTGCAAACGGTCCAGCTTGACCGTGTGGCGATGCATTTCCTTCTGATCGGCAATGGTGCGCGCGGCACTGGCGCGGACTTCGACCAGCGTTTCCTCCATTTCGAGGATGATCATGCGGATCATCTTTGCGGGATCATCTGCCTGGTCGAGCAGCTCGTTGAAATTTGCCGCGATAATATCACGAGTGCGGGAAAAAATACCCATCCAGTTACCTCCTGTATTAAGTGCGCGCGCGGTAGGGGTGGGGCTGGTGCGCAGCCGCTCGATCTCCTGATCGAGGCGTGAGCCTGCGCGTTTCAGCCCTTCACTTACCGGCTTAAGGGGATTGCGGTTCTCGTCGCTCACGCCAGCTCTACCACAGTGTTGGCACTCAACAGCATGTCGCCGCTGGCGGCCCCGTGCTGCATTTGGGCAAAAATGGTGAAAGCGATCATCGCGGCAATACTGACAAGCGCGGCGTGACCAACCTTGCTGGAAAAGAAGCTGCGATCGAACATTGGGAATTTCTCCTGAAAACCTGTCTGCTCCATGATTTGCAAAGCTCGTGCCAATTGACGAGAAATGGCGGTTTTCCGGGAAATTTCATATCGGTATGCCAGCTAATAGTGGTTTTTCTTGCCAAGATGTGGGAATTATCACTATATCTTGGCTATGGAGCAAAAGGCTCAATTTATCGGACAGTCCGGCGCGTTTCTCGACGCGGTGGAACGCGCCAGCCGCGCCGCGCCAATGGCACGCCCTGTGCTGGTGATTGGCGAGCGCGGAACCGGCAAGGAATTGATTGCTGAACGCCTTCATCGCCTGTCCAACCGCTGGGAAGGGCCGCTTGTCACAATGAACTGCGCCGCGCTTCCCGAAACTCTGATCGAGGCTGAATTGTTTGGTCACGAAGCCGGAGCATTCACAGGTGCTACCAAGGCGCGAGAGGGGCGTTTCGAAGAAGCCGACGGAGGAACGTTATTACTCGATGAACTGGGCACATTGTCGACCGGGGCGCAGGAACGTCTGCTGCGCGCTGTCGAATATGGCGAGGTAACGCGCATCGGTTCATCGCGTCCGACTCGCGTCGATGTGCGCATCGTTGCCGCCACCAATGACGATCTGCCGCGCCGGGCGCTGGAAGGGAGTTTTCGCGCTGACCTGCTTGATCGGTTGAGCTTTGAAGTCATCACCCTGCCACCGCTGCGCGTGCGCGAAGGCGATATAGAGGTGCTGGCCGAATATTTCGGACGGCGGATGGCAGCAGAGCTGGGGTGGGAGCAATGGCCCGGTCTTGCTGATCATGTCGCGCGCGCCATGGAAGATCATCCGTGGCCCGGCAATGTGCGTGAATTGCGCAATGTGGTGGAGCGCGCTGTCTATCGCTGGGACGACTGGAGCCAGCCCATCGGCGACGTGGCCTTCGACCCGTTCGAAAGCCCCTGGAAGCCGATTGCACCGCCTTCAGCCCCGCATGAAGAGGCTACCACCCAGCCATCGTCAGTCAGGGCGCAGCCTGCCAATGGCGCGCAGCGGTTCGACAGGATTGACGATCTGCGCGAAGCGGTCGACTCGCATGAGCGCGCCATCCTGGAATATGCACTGGGGGCCAATCGCTGGAACCAGCGCCAGACCGCCAAGGCGCTTGGCCTGACCTATGATCAATTGCGCCACGCGATCAAAAAGCACGATCTCACCGCGAATTAGGCGTATTTTCACGTTTTCCCGCCTGCGCTAGCTGACGGCGCTGATGCAATCGGGGAAAGCAGCATGAACAGTTTCGCGGTAAAGGCAGTGGCATTTGTCGCCCTGTTCGCCCTCTTCATCTTCATTTTCAAGGCGTTCGACGATACTGCGCCCGAGCGGGAAGAGGCTTATCAGCAGGCTTATGACAATACGCAGCAACGAATCGAGGATGCGCGCGTGCCCGGAGAACTGGAGACCGGCATCTCCGCCCCGCGCTCCGACACCTCGCTTGCCGATGATTGGGGCGGTGCATCGGAAAGCGACGATAGTGAATGGGGTACCGAAAGCTGACGTCGCAAAACGTGCTATAATCGGGCTTGCCAAAACGGCGGCCCGCGCCTATCTGACCACTCAATCCCGACATTGTCGAGACACTGAAGGGGCTGGCGCCGCAAGGGGCCGGCACCAATCGCCTTTGCCCGATCGTGGCATCAAAACGGAGACCAGATGGCCGATATTGCACGCCTGTGCCAGGTAATCGAACCCGAAGCTGAAGAGCTGGGGTTTGAATTGGTGCGCGTAAAATTGACGGGCACTGGAGACGAGCGCACCTTGCAGGTCATGGCGGAAGATCCGTCGACCGGACAATTGATCGTCCAGCAGTGCGCCGCCCTTTCCCGCGCTATTTCCCGCCGCATCGACGCGATCGAGGAAGAGGGTGAAGAACTGGTGCGCGGTGCCTATCATCTCGAAGTCAGCAGCCCCGGCATCGACCGTCCGCTGACGCGCGCGAAGGATTACGCCAATTGGACCGGCCACGAAGCGAAGATCGCTCTGGCTGACAAGGTTGACGGCCATCGCAATTTGCGCGGCGAATTGATCGGTGTAGAAGGTGATACTGTCACCATCGCGGATAAGAAGGCGGGCCAGCTTGCGGTTTCGCTGGATCAGATACATTCGGCACAGCTCGTCCTCACCGACAAGCTGATAGCCGCCACCCAGCCGCTCGATATTTCGGGCGTCGACGATATTGAAGAAACAGACGAAGAAGAGGTCCAGGACTGATGGCCAGCCCAATTTCGGCAAACAAGGCAGAACTGCTCGCAATCGCAAATGCCGTCGCATCGGAAAAGATGATCGACAAGGGCATCGTGATCGAAGCGATGGAAGAAGCAATTCAGAAGTCCGCGCGCTCGCGCTTCGGGCAGGAAAACGACATTCGCGCCAAGCTCGATCCGGTCACTGGCGATCTGCGCCTGTGGCGCGTGGTCGAAGTGGTCGAAGAGGTCGAGGATTACTTCAAGCAGGTCGATCTGGCGCAGGCTGAAAAGCTGGAGCCGGGTTCCAAGGTTGGCGATTTCATCGTCGATCCGCTGCCCGCGATGGACGATCTTGGCCGCATCGACGCACAGAGCGCCAAGCAGGTCATCTTCCAGAAGGTCCGCGATGCGGAGCGCGAGCGTCAGTTCGAGGAATTCAAGGACCGCGCTGGCGAAGTTATTACAGGCGTCATCAAATCGGTTGAATTCGGCCATGTGATCGTCAACCTCGGCCGCGCCGAGGGCGTGATCCGCCGCGACCAGCAGATCCCCCGCGAAGCTGCCCGCGTGGGCGAGCGTGTCCGTGCGCTTATCAGCAAGGTGGAACGCAACAATCGCGGCCCGCAGATTTTCCTCAGCCGCGCGCACCCCGATTTCATGCGCAAGCTGTTCGCGCAGGAAGTGCCCGAAATTTACGACGGCATCATCGAAATCAAGGCCGCCGCCCGCGATCCGGGCAGCCGCGCAAAGATCGGCGTGATCAGCCATGATTCCTCCATCGACCCCGTCGGCGCCTGCGTCGGTATGAAGGGTAGCCGCGTGCAGGCCGTGGTGCAGGAATTGCAGGGTGAGAAGATCGACATCATCCCGTGGTCGGAAGACACCGCCACGTTCGTCGTCAACGCGCTTCAGCCCGCCACCGTTGCCCGCGTGGTGCTGGACGAGGAAGAAGGCCGTATCGAGGTTGTCGTGCCCGATGACCAGCTTTCGCTCGCCATTGGTCGCCGCGGCCAGAACGTGCGTCTCGCCAGCCAGCTGACCGACAGCCAGATCGACATCATGACCGAGGAAGAAGCCTCGGAAAGGCGCAGCAAGGAATTTGCCGAGCGTTCCAAGATGTTCGAAGAAGAACTGGACGTCGACGAAACCTTGTCCCAGCTCCTCGTGGCCGAAGGCTTCGTGGAAATGGAAGAGGTCGCTTATGTCGCGATCGAGGAATTGGCCGCAATCGAAGGCTTCGACGAGGAACTGGCAGAAGAACTGCAAAGCCGCGCCAAGGAAGCGCTCGAACGGCAGGAAGAAGGCCATCGTGCCGCCCGCCGCGAACTGGGCGTGGAAGACGATCTGGCCGAAATCCCGCATCTCAGCGAAGAAATGCTGGTGGTACTGGGCAAGGCCGGGATCACGACGCTGGACGATCTGGCCGATCTCGCCACCGATGAATTGATTGCCAAGAAGCGTGAAGCACCGCGTCGCCGCCAGTCGGCTAATGACGCGCTTGCCGGTGGACCGCCCGCACGGCGTCCGCAGCGCGCCGAAGACAAGGGTGGCGTGCTGGGCACGTTCGGCCTGTCCGAAGAGCAGGGCAATGAAATCATCATGGCCGCTCGCGCCCACTGGTTCGAAGATGAAGAGGACGCGCCTGCGTCCACTGCCGAGGAAGTGGACGCTCCTGCTGCCGATACCCCGGACCAAACAGAGGAGGCCGCCGATGCGGAATCCTCGCAATGACACATTAGGTTCGCCTAAAACCAAGGGCGGTAACTCTCGTGAAAACGGGGGTGAGCGACGCTGTGTCCTGACGGCACGCGGCGGTGCGCGCAATGATCTTGTGCGGCTGGCTGTATCGCCCGAAGGCGATGTTCTGCCTGACGCATTGGCGCGTGCACCCGGACGTGGCGCGTGGATTGGCGTTTCGCGCCCTGAACTTACTCAGGCGCTGGCGACCGGCAAACTTAAGGCTGCGCTATCGCGGGCTTTCAAAACAGGCAAGTTGGCCATCCCTGATGACCTGCCTGAACGGCTGGAAGATGCTTTGCGCAAAGCTTTCCTACAGCGGCTGGGGCTGGAAATGCGCGCCGGACGTCTTATTCTTGGTTCTGACCGCATCGGACAAGAGGCGCGATCGGGCAGCGTGGCTGCCTTGTATCATGCTGCCGATGCGAGTGAGGATGGGTGCAAGAAGCTGGACCAGGCCTGGCGCGTGGGCCAGGAAGCCGAAGGGTCGGGCCTGACAGGGACCAGGCTGCCGCAACTACTGGACCGCGAGGCCCTGTCTGTGGCATTGGGCCGCGACAATGTCGTCCACCTGGCGCTTGCCGATGCCGCATCGGCGCAGCGGGTTTCTGTTCCGCTGGCGCGTTTGCAGACCTTTCTGGGGGCCGCACCAGCGGTTGGGATTAGCGAAGAACGGGCTGAAAATACCGAAGCCCGCACTTTGGTGTGACTGTTTGAATTTGAAGGATTAGTACGAGCACATGAGCGAAGAAAACGAAACACCGAAGCGCACCCGCAAACCTTTGGGGCTCAAGCGCTCGGTTGATGCAGGTGAGGTCAAGCAGACCTTCAGCCACGGTCGCACCAATAAGGTGGCGGTCGAGGTAAAGCGTCGCCGCAAGCTCGTGAAGCCCGGTGAAGAGGCTGCGGCACCACCGCCACCGCCGCCCGCACCTGCGCCTGAACCCGCCCCTGCGCCTGAACCCGCACCTGCTCCCAAGGCTCCAAGGCCGGCGGCCAAGAAGCCGTCCAGTGATGCGGAAACTCCGCAGGAACGCGTCGCCCGTCTTCAGCGCGAGGCCGAGGAAGATCGGCTGCGTCAGGCTGAGGAATCGCGCAAGCGCGAGGATGAGCAATTGCGCAAGGCTGCTGAAGACGAAAAGCGCCGTGCCGAGGAAAACCGACAGGCCGAGGTAGAAGCTGAAAAGCGCAGCGAGGAAAGCGCCAAGGAAGCCAAGGCTGAAGCTGCCGCGCCTGCTGCGAAGGAAGCTGCGCCTGCTGCCAAGGAAGAGGCAAAGCCTGCCCCAAGTGCGCGCAAGTTTACGCCTGTCGCTCGTCCTGAAATCAAGCGCCCTGAGAAGAAGCGCGAAGAAAAGCCCAAACGTGGCGGCAGCAGTAGCGCCGGCGAAGCCGACAAGCGCCGTTCAGGCAAGCTGACGGTCAATCGCGCGCTGAATGAGGATGAGGGCCGCCGTGCCCGCAGTCTCGCTGCGTTGAAGCGTGCCCGTGAAAAGGAACGCCGTGCACAAGGCGGCGGATCCAGCCAGCCGCGTGAAAAGCAAGTGCGCGACGTTGTCGTGCCCGAAGCCATTACCGTTGGCGAGCTGGCCAAGCGGATGGGCGAAAAGGGCGCCGATCTGGTGAAGGAGCTGTTTAATCTCGATATGATGGTCACCGTCAACCAGACGATTGACCAGGACACAGCAGAATTGCTGGTTGAGCAGTTCGGCCACAACATCAAGCGCGTGTCTGAAAGCGATGTCGATCTTGCCACCACGGAAGATCAGGACCCGGAAGACACGCAGAAGCCGCGTCCGCCGGTTGTCGCGGTCATGGGCCATGTCGATCACGGCAAGACCAGCCTGCTTGATGCCTTGCGCAAGACAAATGTCACACGCGGCGAAGCGGGCGGTATCACCCAGCATATCGGCGCCTACCAGGTGACGACGAAGGACAAGGCCAAGGTCACTTTCCTCGATACGCCGGGCCACGCCGCGTTCAGTGAAATGCGTGCGCGCGGTGCCAATGTTACCGATATCGTGGTGCTGGTGGTGGCCGCTGATGACGGCATCATGCCGCAGACCACCGAGGCCATTAATCACGCCAAATCGGCCAATGTTCCGCTGATCGTGGCGATCAACAAGATCGATAAACCCGAGGCCAATGCCCAGAAGGTGCGTGAGCGTCTGCTGGAACATGAGGTTATCGTGGAGGCCATGTCCGGCGATGTGCAGGACGTGGAAGTTTCCGCCACCAAGGGCACCGGGCTTGACGATTTGATCGAGAAGATCGCGCTTCAGGCCGAACTGCTCGAACTCAAGGCCCGTCCGGACCGGGCGGCAGAAGCGACCGTGATTGAAGCACAGCTGGACAAGGGCCGCGGCCCTGTGGCGACAGTGCTTATCAATCGCGGCACGCTGAAGCGCGGCGATACCTTTGTCGTCGGCACTGAAAGCGGCAAGGTCCGTGCGATCATCAATGACCAGGGTAAGCAGATCAAGGAAGCCGGTCCTTCAATGCCGGTGGAAGTCCTTGGCCTTGGCGGCGTTCCGTCTGCCGGGGATGTGCTCACCGTTGTTGAAAATGAGCAGCGCGCACGGGAAGTGGCTGAATACCGCCAGGAGAAGGCCACCGAAAAGCGCACGGCTCTTGCCCCCACCAGCTTTGATACAATGTTCAACAAGTCGAATGTCGTTGAATGGCCGGTCGTGGTGAAGGCAGATGTGCAGGGCTCTGTCGAGGCGATTGTGACAGCGCTTCATAACCTTTCCAATGACGACATCAAGGTCCGCGTACTGCACGCTGGCGTGGGTGCCATCACGGAATCGGATGTGACGCTGGCAGCAGCGTCCAAGGCACCGATCATCGGCTTCAACGTGCGTCCTAATGCGAAGGCACGTGAGCTGGTGAAGCGTGATGGCGTGCGAATGATGTATCACGACGTGATCTATCATCTGACTGACGAGATGACGAGCGATCTGCTGGGTGAACTCGGCCCGCTCAAGGTGGAAAACGTGGTTGGCCGCGCGCTGGTCAAGGAAGTCTTCAAATCTGGCAAGAAGGACAAGGCTGCCGGTCTGCTTGTGGAAGAAGGCGTCATTCGCAAGGGCCTGCATGCCCGTCTCACGCGGGAAGACGTTATCGTTTCTGCCACGACCATCGCATCGCTGCGGCGCTTCAAGGACGATGTGGACGAAGTCCGCGCGGGCCTGGAATGCGGCGTGGTTCTGGAAGACACCAACGACATCAAGCCGGGTGACCAGCTGGAAGTGTTCGAGGTGAACGAGGAAGAGCGGACGCTCTAGCCCGCTTGCGCGATGATGAATGATATTGGGTTTGAACAATGGCCTTCGTCCAAGCTGCTCGGCTCCAGCCTGATCGGCTGGGACGAGGAGTCCGGGACGGTGGAAATGGCCTTTGTCGCCTCGCCGGAATTCGCCAATATGCGCGGCTGCGTGCAGGGCGGTATCGTGGGTGCTTTCCTCGACGAGGTCATGGGCGCGGCGATGTATTTTTCCAGCAAGGGCACGCAGATGCAGCTCACTCTCGACATGAATCTGTCGCTGATGCGGCCGGTTGAAATCGGCCCTATCAGCGCCAAGGCCAAAGTGATTAAAAGCGGCAGGCGCGTCGTCTTTATCGAAAGCGAATTATTCGCGCCCGACGGCAGACTGTGTGCCCGTGCCACGGCGACTTCCATACCCACCCCCATGCCCGGCCATGGTGAAGAGGCCGACGCCCTGCCTGCGAAGGCCGGAGTGCAAACCTGATGCCGCGTAATACAACTGGCGAAGAACAATCGGTCCGCCTGCTCAAGGTGGGGGAACGGGTGCGCCACATCCTTTCGGAATTGCTGGCCCGGGGCGAAGCGCATGACGAGGTCCTGTCCGCTTCCAATATCTCTGTGACAGAAGTTCGCATGTCGCCCGATCTGCGCAATGCCAAGGTCTATGTGAAGCCTCTGCTGGGTGAAGATGAACAGGTGGTCGTCAAGGCGCTGCGGACCAATACCGCCTTTTTCCAGCGCGAAGTCGCACAGCGTCTCGGCCTGAAATTCGCGCCGAAGCTGCAATTTCGCGCTGATGAAAGCTTCGACGAGGCAGGCCGGATTGATCGATTGCTCGATGATCCCAAGGTCAGACGCGACCTGGAAGAGGAATAGTCCACCATTTCCATGCGCCCCGAACTTGTAGAAGGGCGCATGTGAGGCGAGTTTCCCTGTCGGACAATTGCACTGCCAACGGATTCTTCGCTGACTATGGCCAAGCTCTATTTCTATTATGCCAGCATGAATGCCGGTAAATCGACTACGCTGTTGCAAGCCGATTTCAACTATCGTGAACGCGGCATGGGGACGATGTTATGGACTGCCGCGATAGATAACCGCGCTGATCATCCCATCGCCAGCCGCATCGGCCTTTCAGCTGAGGCGCGGCGGTTTACACCCGGCACGAATCTGTGGCGCGAAGTGATGGATTCTCACGAGGAAAACCTACTCGCCTGCGTATTGATTGACGAAGCGCAATTCCTCACCGCCTTGCAGGCGTGGCAATGCGCGCGGCTTGCGGACGAGGGCGATATTCCCGTGCTGTGCTACGGCCTGCGCACCGATTTCAGAGGTGATCTCTTCCCCGGTTCCGCCGTGTTGCTGGGCATTGCGGACTCGCTTGAGGAGCTGAAAGCGGTCTGCCATTGCGGCCGCAAGGCAACGATGAATTTGCGTGTATCCGATACAGGTGAAGCCGTAGGCGAGGGTGCCCAGACCGAAATTGGCGGGAATGAACGCTACGTCGCGCTATGCAGGCGGCACTTTGCGCAGTCGCTGAAGATGTATCGATAATATGCGGTGCTTAGCGCAGATTTAATGTCAGAGGTTTGTATCTTCAGACCGAGAGGCGGCCTTGCGCTAACTACCTAGTTGCTGCGGTCTGACATGGCGTACAACCATACGTAAAGCAGACATTCTCGCAGTCGCGCGTTCCATCACTGGTTCGCTTGTGTCATTGCCCGTACGCGTCGATCCGCAACTCGATACATGACCGGACCAAGAAAATGTGGTTTAGGCACGCGAGTTCCCTCGGAACGGACATAGCGCAGTGCAAAGCCTGTCTCCTTGGTGTGAAGAGCGCTCAGACGCTTGAGGTATTCCTCAAAAAGAACGGCGCCTTCCTCGTCGAAAGTATCTTGCCACGCCGGATTCATTTTGGCTGCTGCCCATTCTTCGTCTACTCCCTTCAGAATTTCAGCCCGAAGTGACGCGCTTCGATCGTCTTGCCAGAGCTCCCAAATATTGTGGCAGAATGTTTTGGCTACCTCTACCGCACAACCGCTCGCAATTAGGTTGGCCTTGAGCAATAACTCGCTGCCATGAGCAAGAAGGTGCAGTGTTGGAGTATTTACCCACTGGTACTCGGCGCTTTCACGTAGCACCTCGGCGGCATGTAAATAGCGCCTGGCCTCAATGTACCAGTCGAAGCCAGGCTTGTTCTCAATCTCACGCCAAGAAGATTCGTCCACAATCACCTCAAATATAATCCTAGATATTTTAGCTGATCCGTCGATCGAAATAACCATTGCCGCCTACATCAGAAGATAAGCAGACTGTCAGCTTTCCACCACGATTGCAGAACTCTGACTTTATAGATCTTTCTCTAAATACCTGATCTACAATCACATGATCAACTGCTCTGAGCAGCTCAAAACACTCCCATCTCCAACCCTGCGGCCAGCGTCGCGCCCAATTCCCGCGCTGCCGCCAGCTCCGCCTCGCCAATCACTTTTGGTGTGAGGATTTCCTCTTTCGTTTGCGCATGCGTGTTGAAGATCGCCGTCTCCGCTACGCGCTTCAGCCGCCAGCCCGTTGCGATGCGTTCCAGCTGGCGCTGCGCATTGGTCCCATCCGATCCAGCGCAGATCATGGCGGCATAGGGTCGGCCTTCGATTTTACCCAGCACGCCGTAATATGTCCGGTCGAAAAAGGCTTTCATCACCCCTGCAATTGCAGCGAGATTTTCAGGGCAGGCGAAGATGTAGCCGTCGGCATCCAGCAGGTCTGCGGTTTGAGCGTCTTTTGCCGCCAGATAGCGCAGATTGACCCCGCCAGCCTCCTGCGCGCCGTCACGCGCGGCCTCGGCCAATTGACGGCTGCCGTCGGTATAACTGTACCAGATGATCGCTAGCGTCTTGTCCATATGTCGCAGCTTACGTCCTATCGCCTGTCCTACAAGCCTTGGTGCGGGGCAGGGGCAAAACCTGTTCTTTGACAATATCGATCACAGGCGCAGAAATTTTCTCAACGGAAAGTGTCACCCTGCCAATAGGGCGCGAAAATGGTGGATTTGCGGGCATCACGGGCCTTTCGCGGAGGGTGACACCGTGTCACTTGTGTCACCCTCCGGGCGTGGCAGAGGGCACGTCGATAAATACGCCCGTGCCCGGCCCCAATGGTAGGTCGAACACCACCCAAATAATCGTGATAACAAGTCCTGCGCTGATGATACCGAAGAAATAGGGCATCATCATCGCAGTCAGACTGCCAAGGCCAAAATCCCTCTGCCAACGCTGGCAAAAAATCAGGATGAGCGGGAAATAGACCATCAGCGGGGTGATGATATTTGTTGCGCTGTCACCCACACGATAGGCGGCCGTGGCCATTTCAGGAGAAACGCCCAGCAGCATCAGCATAGGCACCAGCACCGGCGCCATGACTGCCCATTTCGCGCTGGCAGAGCCGATCAGTAAATTGAGCATTGCGCCGAACAGGACGATAGCAACCAGCATCGCCCACATTGGCAATCCGCTGGCCTTCAGCGCATCTGCCCCGGTTACGGCCAGCACAAGGCCCATATTGGACCATGCAAACATCGCCACGAAATGTGCCGCCACGAAGCTGAGGACAAGGTAATAGGCCATATCCCTCATCGCCTCCGCCATCATCCCAATCAGATCCCGGTGGCCGCCAATCGTGCCTGCCGCGCGGCCATAGGCCCAGCCGGGCAAGAGGAAGACCAGCAGGAATAATGGAAGCAGGCTACGATAAAATGGCGTCAGGCGGCCTTCCGGCGGTGCCAAAGGGTCAACCAGCGGTGCTACCGGGCCAATGGTAAGAAAGGTCCACAGAGCGATCAGACCTATGACCCACAGCAAGGCGTGCAGCAGACCGCGCCGCTGATCAGGCGTGGCATGGGCTGGCAGGTCTTCCTCTTCCGCATCCGGCGCATCCCCGGCCAGTGCCGCGTTATAAATGCCCAGGCGCGGCTCGATCACGCGATCGGTCACGAACCAGATAACCGGCAGATAGACCAGTGTCATGGTCGCGATGAAGAACCAATTGCCCGCGATATTGGCGGTGTAATCGCCGAATACGGTTTGCACTGCCGCCTCCGTTATGCCCAGCAGCAATGCATCCAGCTGGCCGGGGAAAAGATTGGCGGAAAACGCACCGGAAACCGCGGCAAAGCTCACGCCGATGCCCACCAGCGGATGGCGTCCGGCCGCATGATAGATGATGCCGGCAAGCGGAATCATCACTACAAAGGCGGCATCGGCGGCATGGTTGCTCACCATGGAAATGATGGCGACCGCAGGTGTCATCCAGAAGCGCGATACCTTGGCAAGGCTGGCGCGCATGGCGGCGGCGAACAGGCCGGATCGCTCGGCCACGCCAGCGCCCAGCATTACGGTCAGCACCATGCCCAGCGGCGGAAAATGGGTGAAGGTCTCGGGCATCAGCGTCAGCAGGCGGCGCAGATTGCTTTCGGAAAGCAGGCTCTCGACGAAGACGATACGCGCTGCGCCTGTATCGGGATCAGTTTCTGCGGGATGCTCGGCAGACCAGCCCGCGAGGCTTGCCGCGACCGAAATCGTCATAAGGATGATGATGAACCACACGAACAGCAGAACAGGGTCAGGCAGACGATTACCCGTGCGTTCTATCCAGCCGAGAAAGCCGGATTGTGATTGTGCGGGGGCTGGGTTGGCGTTGGTGTTCATCTCACGGCCTGCCTTTTTCCGTCCTGTTTCAGGCGATGGGCTAACACGCGAAACATCGCAGGTCTTTACCCTTGCCTCCGCCTTCCCCATCTAGCCTTGCAATGACTGACACGCTTCTTCTCGCAAGCATCCTGATTCCCAGCCTGATTATCGCCATCGTCTTTCATGAGGTGGCGCATGGCTGGGTGGCGCTGATGCTGGGCGATCCCACCGCAAAGGAGCAGCGCCGGCTGACTCTCAATCCAATCCGCCATGTCGATCCTATCGGCACGCTGCTGGTGCCAGGGATGCTGGCCGTGGTGGGTGGTCCGATATTCGGCTGGGCAAAACCGGTGCCGGTGCGGCAGGGGCGGCTGGATAATCCGCGCTTTGGCATGATGGTAGTGGCAGCTGCGGGGCCGGGGACCAATCTGCTGCTGGGAATTATGGGCGCTGTGCTGCTGGGCCTTGCCTTGCCCGCGGGGGCCAGCATGACGACAGGCGATACAGGCATGTCTCTTATCGCCGGTGCTGACGGAAGCGTTGCGCCTTTTGCCAGCGGAGCGTTCTATTTCATCCTCATCAATGTCTTCCTCGCCATCTTCAACCTATTGCCTATTCCTCCATTTGACGGATCGCATATCGTGGAAGGCGCGATGCCAAGGCGCTGGGTGCATCATTACGAGAAATTGCGTCCCTATGGCATGTTCCTGTTCTTCGGATTGGTGGCGCTGACATGGTTTGCGCCGGGACTGGGCGTTTTGGAAAATACCATCGGAGTGCCGGTGGGATGGGCGCTCGACAAATATCTGGCGCTGGCAGACTGGGTTTCGCATGGCTGACAATAAAGTGGCACCCGATGGCTGGCTGGTGCTCGATAAGCCGCGCGGGCTCGGCTCGACACAAGCGGTCGGCGCAGTGAAGCGCAATCTGCGCGAGGCGGGCTATGGCAAGGTCAAGGTGGGGCATGGCGGCACGCTTGATCCGCTGGCCGAAGGGGTGTTGCCTATCGCCCTGGGAGAAGCGACCAAGCTGGCAGGCCGCATGCTCGATGCCAGCAAGACCTATGAATTCACCGTGCAATTTGGCGAGGAAACCGACACGCTCGATACAGAGGGCGAAGTGGTCGCCACCAGTGACCGCCGCCCACCACTGGCTGCCGTGGCTGCGATCTGCGAACATTTTACCGGAGAGATTGACCAAGTCCCGCCAAAATACTCCGCGCTGAAAGTGGACGGCCGGCGCGCCTATGACCTTGCACGGGCAGGGGAGGAGGTGGAGCTGGAAACGCGGCGCGTGACGATCCAATCGCTGGCCTTTACAGGGCCGGATTTGCGGGTGGAAGGTGTTTCCGCCTTTGCCACTACGGCAGGACGTCCCGATCCCTATGATCCGCAGATGCCGCTCGAACTGGCTGAAAGCGTGACGCTAGTGGCCCGCGTTTCCAAGGGCACCTATATCCGCAGCCTGGCGCGCGACATCGCACATGCCCTTGGAACGGTGGGTCATGTCACCTATCTCAGGCGCTTGCAGGCCGGCCCGTTCACCGAAGAACAGGCGATTTCGCTGGACAATCTGAATGGAATCGGTAAGGGCGCGCCACTTCAAGACCACCTCCTGCCGCTGGAGGCGGGGCTGGACGGTATCCCGGCCCTGACCCTCGATCCGGATAGCGCGCAGGCGGCCCGACAGGGCCGGGTCATTTCCGGAATGGCCCATACCGACGGGCTATATCTGGCAAAGCAGGGCGATGTCCCGGTGGCTTTGGTGGAGATAACGTCGGGCACGATGCGAATTGTGCGGGGTTTTAATTGCACATGATACTGCGAAAGGTTTGAATTCAATGACGATTACCGCAGAACGCAAGCAGGAAGTCATCGCCGAAAACGCCCAGAACAAGGGTGATACCGGCTCCCCCGAAGTCCAGGTCGCGATCCTTACGGAACGTATCCGTAACCTGACCGACCACTTCAAGGGCAACCATAAGGACAACCACTCGCGTCGCGGCCTGCTCAAGATGGTCAACAAGCGTCGCTCGCTGCTGGCCTATCTCAAGAAAAAGGATCTGGCGCGATATAACGCCCTGATCCAGAAGCTGGGCCTGCGTAAGTAAGGTTTTTTCGAAGGGGCGGCTCCAACGGGCTGCCCCTTCGTCCATTCGCGAACCTGCAACATGCTGACGATAACGAGCGGGGCGCGCATGATAATGGCATCCTTCACATTCCGGTGAAGGGGCCCGGGGCACACAAGGCCCCACACCGGACCGGGACGGCTCACCCGGAAACTGTAGGCCCCGATGCGCAATATGGCGCGCGGGTTCGTAAAGGATAATACATGTTCGACAAGAAAACCGTATCGATTGAGTGGGGCGGCAAAACCCTCACCCTCGAAACCGGTCAGATTGCCCGTCAGGCTGACGGCGCCGTTCTGGCCACTTATGGCGAGACCGTGGTGCTGTGCGCCGTGACCGCTGCCAAGAGTGTGCGTGAGGGCCAGGATTTCTTCCCGCTCACCGTCCACTATCAGGAAAAATTCTCCTCCGCGGGTCGCATCCCCGGTGGCTTCTTCAAGCGCGAAGGCCGCGCTACGGAGAAAGAGACACTCACCAGCCGTTTGATCGACCGTCCGGTCCGTCCGCTGTTTCCCGAAGGTTTCTACAACGAAATCAACGTGATTGCGCAGGTTCTTTCCTATGATGGCGAGACTGAGCCAGATATTGTTGCAATGATTGCAGCATCTGCCGCGCTTACCATTTCCGGTCTGCCCTTCATGGGCCCGATCGGTGCCGCGCGCGTCGGCTATGTTGATGGCGAATACGTCCTCAACCCCAGCGTCAACACCATCTTTGACGAAGGCGAACTCGACCTTGTCGTTGCCGCCACCAATGATGCGGTGATGATGGTCGAATCCGAAGCCAAGGAACTAAGCGAAGACGTCATGCTCGGCGCGGTAATGGTCGCACATGAAGAAAGCCGCAAGGTTATCAGTGCGATCATCAATCTGGCCGAACAGGCTGCCAAGGATCCGTGGGAAGTCGATCTTTCGGACGATACTTCCGCGATCAAGGAAAACCTGCGCGGAATCGTGGGCGATGACATCGCCGCAGCGTATAAGCTGACCGACAAATCTCAGCGTTCCGATGCGCTGAATATTGCTCGCGCCAAGGCCAAGGAAGCTTATGCCGATGCTGAAGGGCAGACGCAGATGAGCGCCAACAAGGCGGTCAAGAAGCTGGAAGCTGAAATCGTGCGCGGTGCCATCCTCAAGGAAGGCCAGCGTATTGACGGCCGCAAGACCAATGAAGTGCGCCCGATCGAGGCGATGGTTGGCCTGTTGCCGCGCACCCACGGTTCTGCGCTGTTCACGCGTGGTGAAACGCAGGCGATCTGCACTACCACGCTGGGCACCAAGGATGCCGAGCAGATGATCGACGGGCTGGAAGGTCTTTCATACAACCACTTCATGCTGCACTATAACTTCCCGCCCTATTCGGTCGGCGAAGTGGGTCGCTTCGGCTTTACCAGCCGTCGTGAAACCGGCCACGGCAAACTTGCATGGCGTGCGCTGCACCCTGTGCTGCCTGATCATGAAGACTTCCCCTATACGATCCGCGTCCTGTCCGACATCACCGAGTCCAATGGCTCAAGCTCGATGGCGACGGTGTGTGGCGGCTGTCTGTCGATGATGGATGCCGGCGTTCCCATCGAAAACCCGGTTTCGGGCATCGCCATGGGTTTGATCCTGGAAGGTGAAGACTTCACCGTTCTGTCAGACATTCTGGGCGACGAAGATCACCTCGGCGACATGGATTTCAAGGTGGCCGGTTCCGCACGCGGTATCACCAGCCTCCAGATGGACATCAAGGTTGCCGGCATCACGCAGGAAATCATGCAGACCGCGCTGGCTCAGGCCAGCGAAGGCCGTGCGCACATTCTGGGCGAAATGACCAAGGCATTGGGCACTGCCCGTGGCGAAGTTTCCCGTCATGCTCCGCGTATCGAGACGATGCAGATTGACAAGGCCAAGATCCGCGACGTTATCGGCACAGGCGGCAAGGTTATCCGTGAAATCGTTGCCGAAACCGGCGCCAAGGTCGACATTGACGATGAAGGCGTGATCAAGATCAGCTCTTCCGACAGTGACCAGATCGATGCCGCTAAGAAGTGGATCGAAGGCATCGTGGAAGAAGCCGAAGTCGGCAAGATCTACGAAGGCAAGGTCGTCAACATCGTCGATTTCGGTGCATTCGTGAACTTCATGGGTGGCAAGGA